>ERZ826220.2852-NODE-2852-length-14120-cov-39.012229_pt1 | contig 14120 bp, 17 predicted proteins | sample MGYA00519927_ERZ826220 | MGnify/ENA primary metagenome ERZ826220 (study PRJEB31778, sample SAMEA3449225) | human gut metagenome | biome: human gut; feature: human-associated habitat; material: faeces | place: United Kingdom | collected 2010/2012 ...
CAGATCGTCTGCTGCCCCGGCCTGAACGACGGCGCGCAGCTGCAGCGCACGATGCGCGACCTCGCGGCGCTCTATCCGCAGGTGCACAGCGTGTCGATCGTGCCGGTCGGCCTGACGAAGTTTCGTGAGGGGCTCTATCCGCTCACGCCGTTCACGCCCGAGCACGCGGCTGAGACGCTCGATCTGGTCAACGCCTTCGGTGACGAGTGCGTGGAAAAATTCGGAACACGCATCTTCTTCTGCGCCGACGAGCTGTATCTCAAGGCGGGGCGCGCGCTGCCGCCGGAGGAATTCTACGAGGAATTCACGCAGCTGGAAAACGGCGTCGGCATGCTGCGCCTGCAGCAGACGGAGTTTCAGGCCGCGCTGCGTCTGTCCGACCCGCCGGACGGCGTGCCGTTTTCCGTGGCGGCGGGCGTTTCGGCAGCGCCGTTTCTGGAAAAACTTTTGTGTACGGCGCGCGAAAAGTATGCTACAATACAAGGACACGTCTATGCGATCGAAAATGACTTTTTCGGCCGCAGCATCAATGTCTCCGGCCTCATTACCGGGCAGGACCTCATCGCGCAGCTGCGCGGGAAGGACCTCGGCGAGCGGCTGCTGATCTCGAACAACATGGTGCGCCATGACGAGCTGGACTTTCTCGATGATATCACGCTTGAGCAGGCCAGCGCCGCGCTCGGCGTGCCCATCTATCCCGTGGACGCCGACGGCTTTGCCCTCTGCGACGCCATGTTCGGCATCCTGCCGGAGGTGCACCTGCCCGACCGCGGCAGCGGCAGCACCGACGGTGCGGAGTACTACAAATACAATCCCCATAAGGAGGGGTGATCATGTCCAAACCACTGGTTGCGATCGTGGGCCGGCCGAATGTCGGCAAGTCCATGCTCTTCAATAAGCTCTGCGGCCGCCGCCTGTCCATCGTTGAGGACACGCCCGGCGTCACGCGCGACCGGCTCTATGCCGAGTGCGAGTGGTGCGGCCGCACGTTCGACATCGTCGACACCGGCGGCATCGAGCCGAGCACCGACAATGAGATCCTGCTGTTCATGCGCGAGCAGGCGCAGCTTGCCATCGACGCGGCCGACGTCGTCGTGCTCGTCACCGAGATCGGTACCGGCGTGACCGCCGCCGATCAGGAAGTGGCCAATATGCTCCTGCGCTCGAAAAAGCCCGTTGTGCTGGCCGTCAACAAAATGGACGCCACCGGCGCGGTCGACCCCGGCATCTATGAGTTTTACTCCCTCGGCCTCGGCGACCCGATCGCCGTGTCCGCTGTGCACGGCCACGGCACGGGCGACCTGCTCGATGCCTGCCTGGAGCATTTCCCGCCCGAGGACGCCTCCGACGCGGACGCGGACTACACCCGCGTCGCCGTCATCGGCAAGCCGAACGTCGGCAAATCCTCGCTCGTAAACCTCATCCTCGGCGAAAAGCGCGTCATCGTCAGCAATGTTGCCGGTACGACGCGCGACAGCGTCGACAGCCGCTTTGAGAACAAATACGGCAAGTATATCTTTGTTGATACCGCCGGCATCCGGCGCAAGTCCCGCGTCGACGACCGCATTGAGAAATTCTCCGTCATGCGCGCAAAGCTCGCCATCGAGCGTGCGGATGTGTGCCTGATCATGATCGACGCGCGCGACGGCGTCACCGAGCAGGACACGAAGATCGCCGGTCTCGCGCATGAGGCGGGCAAGGCGTCCATCATCGTCGTGAACAAGTGGGACCTGGTCGACAAGGAGACCGGCACCATGGAGAAAATGCGCAAGGACGTCCTGCGTGACCTGAGCTTCATGTCCTATGCGCCGGTGCTGTTCATCTCGGCGCTCACCGGCCAGCGCACCGAGCGCCTGTTCGAGCTCATCAACTTCGTCAACGATCAGAGCGCCATGCGCATCACCACCGGTATGCTCAACAACGTCCTCGCCGACGCGCAGGCGCGCGTCCAGCCGCCGACGGACAAGGGCCGCCGCCTGAAGATCTATTACATGACGCAGACGGGCGTCAAGCCGCCCTGCTTCGTCGTGTTCTGCAACAGCCGGGAGCTGTTCCATTTTTCCTATCAGCGCTATCTGGAAAACCAGATCCGCGCCGTGTTCGGACTGGAGGGTACGCCGATCCGCATGGTCATCCGGCAGAAGGGAGAGCAGGAATGATCCCAGGACTGCTCGCGGCCATCGCCGTTTTTTCCTACCTGCTCGGCGGGCTCAACGGAGCGATCATCGCCTCAAAATACGTCTTTCACCGTGACGTGCGCGATTACGGCAGCGGCAACGCCGGCCTGACGAATTTCTTCCGCACGTTCGGCGCGCCCGGCCTCGCCATCGTCATCGGCACGGATATGCTCAAGACCGTCATCGCGGTCGTGGCCGGCGGCCTCATCATGGGCACGCAGGGCGCGGCGGCCACGGGGCAGGTGTTTGCGGGCTTTTGTGTCATGCTCGGCCACATCTACCCGGTGTTTTACGGCTTCCGCGGCGGCAAGGGTGTGCTCTGCGCCGAGACCATGCTGCTGATCGTGAGCTTTCCGACCGGGCTCGTCTCGCTGCTGATCTTCGTGGGCATCGTCTGGGCCACGCGCTACGTGTCGCTCGGCAGCGTCTGCGGGGCGCTCATCGCGCCCATCGGCGTGCTCGCCGCCTGCGGCAAGCTGCCTGCACTGCTGAGCCTGTTTTGCGTGATCCTGCTCGTTGCCAAGCACCGCAGCAACATCCGCCGGCTCATTGAGCATAAGGAGTCGAAGCTGTCCTTTCAGAAAGATCTGTCCGATAAATTTGACGACGAAGATTTTTGATCCAAAGATTAGAAACAAAGAGAAGAGGGAACCAACCAATGCTTGAACTCAAACACCTTTGCTTTGAGGCTGAGACGGACGAGGGGGTCCGCCAGATCCTCAAGGACGTGAACCTCACGGTCGATGAACGCATGGTCGTCATCACCGGCCCGAACGGCAGCGGCAAGTCCACCATGGCCAAGCTCATCGCAGGCATCGAGCAGCCGACCTCCGGTCAGATCCTGCTCGACGGCGAGGACATCACACACATGTCCATCACCGAGCGTGCGCGCCGCGGCATCAGCTTCGCCTTCCAGCAGCCGGTGCGCTTTAAGGGCATCACCGTTTTTGACCTCATCAGCATTGCCTCCGGCAAGAAGCTCTCGACCAACGAGGCCTGCACCTACCTGTCCGAGGTCGGCCTGTGCGCGCGGGATTATGTCAACCGTGAAGTGAACGCCAGCCTCTCCGGCGGCGAGCTCAAGCGCATCGAGATCGCGACCATGCTCGCCCGCGGCACGAAGATGTCCATTTTCGACGAGCCGGAGGCCGGCATCGACCTTTGGAGCTTCCAGAACCTCATCAGCGTGTTCGAGAAGATGCATGAGACGATCCACGGCAGCATCCTCATCATCTCACACCAGGAGCGCATTCTGGAGACGGCCGACAAGATCGTCGTGCTCGTCGACGGTGAGGTCCGCACCATCGGCACCAAGGATGAGATCATGCCCGTGCTCATGGAGGCGTCGCGCGTGTGCAGCCGTCTGGCTGACAAGGTCTGAGGGAGGGAAACACCATGGATGCGATTGAGAAAAAACTGCTTGAGGAGGTCGCAGACCTCCACGGCATCCCCGAGGGTGCCTATAATATCCGCGCCGACGGCAAGCTCGCCGGCCGCAACACGACCGCGCACATCAACATCGTCACGAAGGAAGACAAGCCCGGCATCGACATCTACATTGCTCCCGGCACGAAAAACGAGAGCGTACACATCCCGGTCATTATTTCCCAGACCGGACTCAAGGATATGGTCTACAACGACTTTTTCATCGGCGAGGACTGCGATGTGACCATCGTCGCCGGCTGCGGCATCCACAACTGCGGCACGCAGGAGTCCCGCCACGACGGGATCCACAGCTTCTTCGTCGGCAAGAATGCCCGCGTGCGCTACATTGAAAAGCACTACGGCGAGGGCGACGGCAACGGCGAGAACGTCATGAACCCGACGACGATCGTTGATCTCGGCGAGAACGCCTACATGGAGATGGAGACGACCCAGATCAAGGGCATCGACTCCACCATCCGCGACACGAAGGCGCATCTGACCGACGGTGCGACGCTCATCATCAAGGAAAAGATCATGACCCACGGCCATCAGCACGCGGAGACGAACTTCTCCGTCGACCTTGACGGCTATGAGTCGAGCACGAACGTCATCTCGCGCTCGGTCGCCAAGGATCACTCCACCCAGATGTTCAACTCCAACATCCGCGGCAACAATAAGTGCGCCGGCCACTCGGAGTGCGATGCCATCATCATGGACAACGGTGTCGTTGGCGCGCGCCCGGAGATCACGGCCAACTCCGTCGATGCCAGCCTCATCCACGAGGCGGCCATCGGCAAGATCGCCGGTGAGCAGCTCAATAAGCTCATGACCCTCGGCCTGACCGAGAAGGAAGCCGAGGAGCAGATCATCAGCGGCTTCCTGAAGTGAGGTGCGCGGCATGATCGAGATCCTCTGCTTCGGCGACAGCAATACATACGGCTTCACGCCCGACTGGAAGCATCGCTACGGGCGCGATATCCGCTATCCCGGCGTGCTTCAGGCACTGCTGGGTGACGGGTATTACGTCGCGGAAGACGGGCTCATCGGCCGCACGGCGGCCTTTCCCGACAGCAACCGCGACGGGCGCTCCGCGCTCGATACGCTGCCGCTGAGCATCGAGAGCCACGGCCCGGTGCAGTACATCGTGCTCATGCTCGGCACGAACGACTGCAAGGCGGACAAGACCCGCTCCGCCGAGGAGGTCGGCATCGGCATGGACAAGCTCGTCCGGCTCGTCATCGGCATGCTGCCCGCATGGACGAAGATCCTGCTCGTGTGCCCGCCGCCGCTCGGCGCGTCCGCGCCGCAGCGCGACCCGGAGTTTGACGCGCAGTCACTCACGGTGTCGCAGGGCGTGGCGGAGCAGTACCGCATGATCGCCGAGGCATACGGCCTGCGCTTTCTCGACGCCGGAACGCTCACGCAGATGAGCGCGCTCGATGGCGAGCATCTCGACCCGGACGGCCACAAAAAGCTGGCCGCCGCCATCGCCGGGATCATCCGCAGCGACTGCGAGGCGTGAGCGCAGCAGACGAAAAAACCGGTCTGCGCAGGGGGTAAAACCGCTGCGCAGATTTTTTTCGCAGAATCGAAAAAACGTTCTTGACATTCGTGCTGTTTTCTGATAAGATACACCTTGCCTATGGGGGTATAGCTCAGCTGGGAGAGCGCTTGAATGGCATTCAAGAGGTCAGCGGTTCGATCCCGCTTATCTCCACCACGAAAAATCCTGCATCCGTAAGGACGCAGGATTTTTTCTTTTCCCCGTTGTTTTGAAACCGCCGGGGTGTCAACAAAAAGTGTCAACAAATCATCACGCCGGACGCTGCGATGCAGCGTCCGGCGTCTTGTATGCCTTGCCTGCCGCCCAGATTTTTCACGAATGCCGGACAATTCTCCGCACAGTCCTGTTTATGGGACTTGCGATGTGATAGGGTAAAACCACAGAGGAAAAACCGGCTTCGGGAAAGGGGAAACGAAATGTGCTTTTGCGCTTATGTATATTATCGTCGGGCTGGTGCGTGAGAGCTATCTGGTGTGTGTTGCTGCGCAGTATTGCTGTGAGCGATTCAGATGGATGGCGGAGAGCAAGCGCAGCGGACAGCTGCCTGAAGATTGTAAATACTGGGAGCACTAACACATGACGGCGCCCGAGCTGCGGGCGTGGACCGACAGCCTGACGCAGGACATCGACTTTGCCTATCGCGGAAAATTCGGGTCGATCTGCCCGTTTCATCGTGAGGATATTGCCCTGTGCTATGACGGCTATGCGGTGGATGCGCACTCCGTGGACGAGGCGATGGCGCTGCCGTTTATCTGCGGGCGCTCACTTGCGGAGCTTTGTGAGGAGCTGGATATTTGACCGCCGTGCTGCGCGGCGGAGAAAGGAGCGGAGGAATGGAACTGGAACGCGCGAGGACGCTGCTGACGGAGCTGGCGGACGGCGTCGATCCGCTGACGGGGGAGTGTCTGCCGCCTGACAGCGTCTGCAACCGGCCGGAGATCATCCGCGCGCTGCACTGTGTGCTGCAGCACACAGCCGGCGGGCGAAAGCGCCCGTCGCCGCCCAATGCGGGCAAGCCGTGGACGGAGGCGGACGACAGCGCCCTGCTGCAGATGTATGACGCGGGCAGCGATGTGGGGGAGCTCAAGACGCATTTTCAGCGCTCCCGCACCGCGATCATACGGCGTCTGGAGCGGCTCGGCAGGGTGCAGCCCGGGGAGCTGCAGCGATGAAAAGCACCCGGCTCGCGGCGAAAGCCGCGAGCCGGGTGCTTTGACCATGGGCTCATTTGAAAACGGTGCGCGCTTTGCCCGGCTGCGGCCAGGTGCGGCGTATATAGAAGTGCTGCAGCTCCTCGAGCGTGTAGTCCGTGCCGAATTTGCGGTTGATGAGGCTATGTACAATGCCCCAATTCCAACCGTAATCCTGAATGTAGCGGCGCAGCGCTTCAAGCATTTTCGACTCCATCTCGCCCCTTCCTTTCTGTCGGCGGCGCAGCGCGCACGGTGACGCTCAGCAGCCGCTTACCAAAAAGATAGCACGTTTTTGGAGAAAATACAAGTAAATAGCAGCGCTTTGTGCGCGACGGGGATTCAAAACCCGCAAAAATTTCCCTCAGTCGTGAATGGCCGCGATCCAGCGGTCGACGTCCGCGTCCGGTGTGCGCTGCGTTGTGTCGTCAAAGTGCACGTCCAGCCCCGGCCGGAACGCCGCGCCCGGGCACAGCGCCCGCATGTCCCGGATCGAGCGGCCGAGCCAGCCGCCGTTTGTGGCAAAGGGGTAGACGGTCTTACCGCTGAGGTCATGCGCAGTCAGAAAGGCACGCATGGCAGGGGAGCAGGTGTACCACCAGACGGGCGTGCCGAGCACGATCGTGTCGTAGCGGTCGAGGTCGATGTCCATCGGCTTGAGCTGTGGCAGGTAGCCCTGCTTGACCTCGCGCTCGCCCTGCGCGACCACGTCGTCATAATCGCCGGTGTAGGGCTCGACGGTGTCGATGCGCGCAATGTCGCCGCCGATGGCCGCGTGGATGCGCTCGGCGATGCGCTGTGTGTTGCCGTGGTAGGTGTAGTAAAGGATGAGAGAACGCATATCGCTTACCTCCGATTGGATGCTTTGTAATCATCATACTCCCTGAAGCTGGCTTGAGGTCAAGTGGTGAAGTGTAAATTTTTCTTGAATAGGCGAAAGAGCGTAAAAAGCCCCGCACCGGCGTGGTGCGGGGCTTTGTGATTTTTATCCTAGCTGGTCGAGCTCCGCCTGCCACACGGCGGCACAGGCGTCGCTTGGCATGCGCCAGTCGCCGCGGGGGCTGAGCGTGACCGAGCCGATCTTCGGCCCGTCGGGCAGGCAGCTGCGCTTGAACTGCTGGGCAAAGAAGCGGCGGTAGAAATTCTTCAGCCAGTGCAGCAGCACATCGTCCGGATAGCGGTCACCGAGCGCATGACGCGCGAGCCGATAGATTTTCGCCGGGCCGAAGCCGAAGCGCAGCACATAGTACAGGTAAAAATCGTGCAGCTCGTAGGGGCCGACGAGCGATTCCGTCCGCTGGGCGATCTCACCGTTTTCCTTTGCCGGCAGCAGCTCGGGGCTGACGGGGGTGTCGAGAATGTCGAGCAGCACAGCGCGCAGGGCTTCATTTTCCGCCGCGTCGGCTGCGTAGCGCACGATGTGGCGCACGAGTGTTTTCGGTACATCGGCATTCACGCCGTACATGCTCATGTGGTCGCCGTTGTAGGTGGACCAGCCGAGGGCCAGCTCGCTCAGATCGCCGGTGCCGACGACGAGCCCGCCCGTGCGGTTGGCGAGGTCCATGAGCTCGAGCGTGCGCACGCGCGCCTGACAGTTTTCATACGTCACGTCAAGCACGGCCTCGTCCTGCCCAATGTCGGCAAAGTGGCTGTGGACGGTGCGCGCGATCGGGATCTCCTGAAACGTCACGCCCAGCTCCTCACAGAGGATCTCGGCGTTGGAGCGCGTGCGGTGCGTCGTGCCGAAGCACGGCATCGTCACGGCCAGCACATCCTTTTCCGGACGGCCGAGCTGCTGCATCGCGCGCACGGCCACGAGCAGGGCGAGGCTGCTGTCCAGCCCGCCGGAGATGCCGATGACGGCCGTTTTTGCGTGCGCATGGGCGATGCGCTTGGCCAGACCGTCCGCCTGCATGGCAAGAATGAGCTCGCAGCGCTCGGCGCGTGCGGCATCATCCGCCGGGACGAACGGCGTCGGCGAGACGTGCCGCGTGAGCGGTACCTCTTTGAGCGGCAGGTGAAACGTGACCGCTGCATAGCCTGTATTTTCGAGCCGGAACGTCGTGCTGCGGCAGCGCTCGCTGACCATGCGTCCGAGGTCGAGCTCCGTACAGGCGTACCCTGCGCCGAAGGGCTTTGCCTCCGAGAGCAGCGTACCGTTTTCGCAGATGAGGTCGTGCGCGGCAAAGACCATGTCGGTCGTGGATTCGCCGTGGCCGGCGTCGGCGTAGAGGTACGCGCACAGCAGCCGCGCCGACTGCTGGCTCACGAGCGCGCGGCGGTAATCGGCCTTGCCGATGGTCTCGTCACTGGCCGAGAGATTCGCGATCACGGTCGCGCCAGCGAGCGCGTGGTGCGTGCTCGGCGGCAGCGGCGCCCACAGATCCTCGCACACTTCGGCCGCGAGGCAAAACTCCGGCATCTCCGCACAGCGGAACAGCAGCTGCGTGCCGAACGGCACCTCCTGCCCGGCAAAATGCAGCGTGCGCACGCCGGCGGGCGTGGGATTGAATTGCCGCCGTTCGTAAAACTCGCCGTAGTTCGGCAGATATGTTTTCGGCACCAGACCCAGCAGCTTCCCGTGGCAGACGACGGCGGCACAGTTGTAGAGCTTTCCGTCCACCGTGACCGGTAGTCCCACGAGGGCCACGAGGTCAAGGTCCGCGCTCGCCTCGAGCACGGCGGCGAGCCCTCTTGCTGCGGCACGCTGGAGCGGCTGCTGGAAAAACAGGTCGCCGCAGGTATAGCCGGTCAGCCCCAGCTCGGGGAACACCGCCAGCTGCACGCCGTCCGCCGCTGCGCGCTGCATGGCGGCGATGGTCTGCTGTGTGTTGAATGCACAGTCGGCCACGCGCAGCGCGGGCGAGACCGTGCAGGCTTTGAGAAAACCGTGGATCATGGAGCGTCAGTCCTTTCAAAAATAGCAAGGCCATGGAGCGCAAAGCGCCCCATGGCTTTGTGGATGCTATATCATACCACGATTGTAGGGGGAAGAACAAGTGGCGGTATGCAGAAAATGTGTGCCGCTGTGCGCGGATTCACGGGTTTTGTGCACAGTCGGCGTCGAGCGCTGCGTATTCCGCGTCCGTGACGGGCTCCAGCCACTCGTTGCTCGTCTCCTCGCCGGGGCATTCGATGGCGATGTGGCTGAACCAGCAGTCCTTCTGCGCGCCGTGCCAGTGCTTGACCCCGGCCGGGATGGTCACCACGTCGCCGGGGTGCAGGGGCTGCGCGCGCTTGCCCGCCTCCTGATACCAGCCCAGACCGTCCGTGCACAGCAGCAGCTGGCCGCCGCCGGACTTCGCGTGGTGGATGTGCCAGTTGTTGCGGCAGGCGGGGGAGAAGGTGACGTTTGCGAGGAAAACGGTCTTGGTGGGGTCTGTCAGCGGATTGAGGAAGCTCTCGCCGGTGAAGTACTGCGCGTAGGCCGTGTTCGGCTTACCGAGGCCGAAGAGGCCGCCGTTTGCGTCCGCGCCCTCGTCGGCGTAGACCTCCTTCGCCTGCCGGAAGGCGGCCCAGGCGTTCGGCCAGCCGGCGTAGAAGGCGAGGTGCGTGAGGAGCTCGGCCATTTCGGTTTTGGTCACGCCGTTTTGCTTCGCGGTCGTGAGATGGTAGGTGAGGGAGCTGTCCGTTATGCCCTTGCTGATGAGCGCCGTGATCGTGACGATCGAGCGCAGCTTGAGCGGCAGCTGCCCCTCGCATGACCAGACCTCACCGAAGAGCACATCGTCGTTGAGCTCAGCGAATTTCGGTGCGAAATCATTCAGGGCGTCTCTGCCCGCAGTCTGTTTGACCATGATGGTGCCTCCTTATTTATTTCAGATACTGACGGTAAAATGCTTCGATGCGGTCGAACGGGATGATGTCCATCCGGTCGTAGAGATCGGTGTGCACGGCCCCGGGGATGAGCAGCAGCTCCTTGTTGTCGCCCTGCAGCTTGGCAAAGGCGTCGCGGCTGAAGTAGCACGAGTGCGCCTTGTCGCCGTGGATGACGAGCACGGCGCTGCGGATCTCGCCGGCGTAGGCGAGCAGCTTCGCGTTGAGCAGCGACAGGGGGGACGTGACGTTCCAGCCGTCGTTGGAGTTGAGCGAGCGCGGATGATAGCCGCGCGGGGTCTTGTAATAGTCGTGGTAGTCTTTGACGAAAAACGGCGCGTCCTCCGGCAGCGGATCGACCACACCGCCCGCGCGCTGATACGTGCCGGCTTTGTAGTCAGCGGTGCGCTGCGCATTGAGCGCCTGACGCAGGGCATAGCGCGCGTCGGGATTGTTGTCGGCGTCGAAGTAGCCGTTTGCGGTCACGCGGGTCATGTCGTACATCGTGGACGTGACGGTGGCCTTGATGCGCGTGTCGATGGCGGCGGCATTGAGCGCCATGCCGCCCCAGCCGCAGATGCCGAGGATGCCGATGCGCTCCGGGTCCACATCGTCGCGCACGGACAGGAAATCGACCGCGGCGGAAAAGTCCTCGGTGTTGATGTCGGGCGAGGCGACATAGCGCGGTGTGCCGCCGCTCTCGCCGGTGTACGACGGGTCAAAGGCGACGGTCAGAAAGCCGCGCGCGGCGAGCTCCTGTGCGTACAGGCCGGAGCTTTGCTCCTTCACGGCGCCAAACGGGCCGCTCACAGCCACGGCGGCGAAGGGGCCCTGCGCGCCCTTCGGCTTGTAGAGATCGGCGGCAAGCTCGATGCCGAAGCGGTTGTGAAACGTGACCTTGCTGTGGTCAACGGCGGCGTTTTGCGGGAACGTCTTGTCCCATTCCTGCGTAAGGGTCAGGGTGCTGTTCATGATTACATACCTCCTGTGCTGGGTTTATGCGATGGCCGCGCCCATGGCGCGGGCGGTCTCGAGTGCGGGGTGCCCGGCGACAGCGCCCGGCTCCGTCACGCCGCCGGCGAACACTGTCCCGGCGAGGCGGCACTTTTCGTAGCACGCGATCCAGCCCTCGAGCCCGTGGATGGCACGCTCGTCCGTGCCCGGCTCATCCTCGGTCGCCGAGGTGAGCAGGTAAATGTCCCGGAACGCGTAGTCCGACGGGAAGAGGGCGTTGACGCGGTCGAGCAGGGTCTTGAGCTGGCCGCTCATTTCGTAGTAGTAGATGGGTGTTGCGAACGCGATCACATCCGCGTGCTGCATCTTTTCCGTGATGGCGACGGCGTCGTCGTCGATCACGCACCTGCCCAGCGTCTGGCAGGCGAGGCAGCCGCGGCAGAACGCGATGCTTTTGCCGCGCAGGGAAACGACCTCCACCGTGTGCCCGGCGGCGCGCGCCCCGTCGGCGAAGGCGTCTGCCAGTGTCTCGGAGTTGCTGCCCGCGCGCAGGCTTGCGCTGAGAATGAGGATCTTTTTGGACATGGCATTTTCTCCTTCCGAGCGGCTTGACACGGCCGCCGGTATCTGATACGATGAGCATACAACCTAAAGTTAACTTTAGGTCAAGCGTTTTTGCAAATTTTTTTCGAGGTGATCCCATGTATACGATCGGACAGGTGTCGGAGCGGTTTGATCTGCCGGTCTCCACGCTGCGGTACTATGACAAGGAGGGGCTGTTCCCGAACCTGACGCGCACATCGGGTGCCCGTCGCTTCGGCGAGCAGGAGCTCGAGGCGCTGCGCGTGATCGAGTGCCTCAAACGCTCCGGGCTGGAGATCCGGGAGATCCGGCAGTTCATGGAATGGTGTGCGCAGGGCAGCGACACGTATCCCCAGCGGCACGCGCTCTTTGTGCGGCAGGCGGAGCAGGTGGAGGCGGAGATCGCGTCGCTGCAGAAGTCGCTGGATATGATCCGCTTCAAATGCTGGTACTATGAGCAGCTCATGCGCGACGGTGATGAGGCGCGTGTGCAGGCTATGCTGCCGGATCGGCTGCCGCCGGACATTCAGAAGCTCTATGACCACGCGCATGAAATTTAAGTGCATTCCCAAACCACGAATCCAAACAGGAAAGGATGGCGACCCATGAAACAGCGATCGATCCTCGTGACGCTTCTGCTCTGTGTGTTGCTGCTGACCGGCTGCGGTACGGCGGCACCGGCCCCGGACGCGACGCCGACTCCCGAGCAGGCGGCGGCCACGCCGACGCCCGACCCGCTGAGCACCCTGCCGTATGAGGATGGCCAGCTCTATGCCGCAGCCTACCTCGGCTATCAGGCCCCGACGGATCTGGATTTCTTCCAGCAGACGTATTTCGGCGGCCGGGAGCTGCCGGTGCACCATATCTCGGACGGGGATTTTTATCTTATCATTCCGCGTGACCCGAACGCGACCGTGCGCCTGCTGCGCAACGATATGCTCACGCAGACCAGCTCGATCTTTTATGAGCAGCCGGACGGGAGCCCGTTCGTGATCGGCTGCAACGTCAGCGATATTTTTCCGGACGTGACGGTCGAGATCACGGCCTCCGACGGGGAGAAGGTGTCGTTTTCGCCATTCATCTCGCTCGAGGACGGCAGTGTGGAGGTCGGCGAGCGCGGCCTGAACATCACACGCATCTCGACTGCGCCCTGACCGATCGGGAGCGCAGCCCCGGATACAGAACAGATCCCCCTTTGTGCAGCCGTTATCCTGCACAAAGGGGGATCTTGTTTTTCGCCCGGCTTTACCGGTCGCTGCTTTCCGCGAGCGGGAGCTCCGTGCTTGCACAGACGACGGCGCCCACGCGCTGCATATCGGCGAGGTTCGCCGCCTGCACGGCATCCGTGACGGACGAGGTGCAGTCCGAGAGCACGACGGCGTCATAGTCGAGCGAGATCGCGTCATAGCACGTCGTGCGGATGCAGTTGGGCGTGGTCGTCCCGGCGAGCAGGACGGTCTGCACGCCGAGCCGCCGCAAAATAAGGTCGAGCCCGGTGTGGAAAAACGCCGAGAACCGCGGCTTTACGAGCACATAGTCCTGCGGCAGAACGGTGAACGCTGCCGGAAACGCGTCCGACAGGTGCGCGGCGCAGTCCTCCGAGAGCGGCTTGCCGCCGGCTGCCCATGCGGCCGCGCGCGGCTTTTCCACATCCGAGCCGTCGCTGCGGTAATGCCGCACGGCGTAGATGACCGGGACGCCGGCTGCGTGACAGCGGTCGATGAGCGCCGCGCACGCGGGCACGGTCGCCTCTGCCGACGGGATGCACAGCGGTGACGCGCTGTCGAGAAAGCCGCGCTGCATATCGATCATGATCAGTGCCTGTTTGGGCATGGTGCTTGCCTCCTGACAAAATAGATGCCTCTATGATAGCGCCGCGCGCCGGATTTGGCAAGCGCGGCTTGCCATCCGCGCCCCGACGTGGTATCCTACCGGGTAGCCCCAAAAGGGAGGGGCACTCTTTACAAGCGGGAGCGATCAACATGAGCAGACAACTCGAACCCTATCAGCAGATCGAGCGCAGCATCCAGAAGACCTATCACAAACGGCTCTGGACGCCGTTCATCACGGCCGTTAAGCAGTATGACCTCATTGCGCCCGGCGACCGCATCGCCGCGTGCATCTCCGGCGGCAAGGACTCCATGCTCATGGCAAAGCTCCTGCAGCTGCTGCAGCGCCACAGCGACGTGCCGTTCGAGCTCGTCTATCTTGTCATGGACCCCGGCTACAACGCCGCCAACCGCCAAAAAATCGAGCAGAACGCAGCGCTGCTGCACATCCCGGTCACGATCTTCTCCTCGGACATTTTCGAGGTCACGAGCAGCGTCGGGCAGTCGCCGTGCTATCTCTGCGCGCGGATGCGCCGCGGCTATCTCTACAGCAAGGCGCGCGAGCTCGGCTGCAACAAGATCG
>ERZ826220.2867-NODE-2867-length-14066-cov-3.974734_pt1 | contig 14066 bp, 10 predicted proteins | sample MGYA00519927_ERZ826220 | MGnify/ENA primary metagenome ERZ826220 (study PRJEB31778, sample SAMEA3449225) | human gut metagenome | biome: human gut; feature: human-associated habitat; material: faeces | place: United Kingdom | collected 2010/2012 ...
ATAAGGTCGTGTTACGTAACCAAATAGACAAAATAAGGCTCTTATTCCGTAAGGACAGAGAGTCTTATTTTTGTTTTTACAAGATACTTGGTTTTTTTCCCCGCAATATCCGTTTCTACCAGCAGGCCCTGCTACACAAGTCCACCTCTGTCCGTTCCGAGAAAGGACGGCCATTGAACAACGAGCGACTGGAATTCTTGGGCGACGCCATTCTGGACGCCATCGTGGGAGATATTGTGTATAAGCACTTTGAAGGCCGCCGGGAGGGCTTTCTTACCAATACCCGTTCAAAAATCGTGCAACGGGAAACCTTGAACAAACTGGCCGTAGAAATAGGGCTGGACAAACTTGTCAAATACTCCACCCGTTCTTCTTCACACAACAGCTACATGTACGGCAATGCTTTCGAAGCACTTATCGGAGCCATCTATCTGGACCAGGGCTACGAACGTTGCAAACAGTTCATGGAAGAGAAAATCCTCAAGAACTACATTGACCTTGACAAGATGTCGCGCAAGGAAGTCAACTTCAAGTCCAAGCTCATCGAATGGAGCCAGAAGAACAAAATGGAAGTCTCCTTTGAGCTGATAGAACAGTTCCTCGACCGGGACTATAATCCAATGTTCCACACAGAAGTCCTCATTGAGAATCTTCCAGCCGGTACAGGCACAGGCTATTCCAAGAAAGAGTCACAACAGAATGCCGCACAAATGGCCTTGAAAAAGATAAAGAATGACGGCAACTTCAAAACGGCCATTGAAACAGCCAAAGTGCAAAACCACATGATAGAAGAAAATACGGCAGCGGAAGAAAACGCAACAGACGCAACAGAGAAGCTATCCGAAGCAGATTCCCATACGCTTGCCCTGAACAACTAAATCATGTTCCTCGGTCACTAACTTAAGTTTTCCGGCTATCTCTTCCAAAGGCGCCGAGGATATTTCATTTCCTTTCAGAGTCACCATACGCCCGAACCGCGCTCCTGCAATCAGCTCCGTAGCATGACCTCCCATGCGGGTCGACAGATTACGGTCGAAAGGCGTAGGCGAACCTCCACGCTGAATATACCCCAGAACGGTTTCACGCGTCTCAATACCCGTTTCGTATTCAATCTCCTGCGCGATATACTCAGCGGCACGCTTCCTGCCGTCAGTCTGGATGCCCTCCGCCACCACTACGATAGAATAAGGCTTCCCTCTTTTCAAGCGGTTCAGGATTGTATCTCCGATATTGTGGATATTATAGGAAAGTTCGGGAATCAGGATCACATCGCCTCCTCCCGCCATGCCGGAATACAATGCAATCCACCCGGCTTTGTGTCCCATTACCTCTATCACCATCACCCGTTTGTGCGAACTGGCAGTGGAGTGAAGCCGGTCTATGGCATCCGTAGCGATGCTGACGGCAGAGTCAAAGCCGAAGGAGAAATCAGTCCCCCAAATATCATTATCGATGGTCTTGGGAACGGAAACGATGTTCAGTCCTCTGGCAGCCAGTTTAGCGGCGGTTTTCTGCGTACCGTTGCCGCCAATGCACACAATACAGTCCAGCCCCAGTTCTTTGACGTTCTTCTCTATCAAAGCAGGTTTATCCACATCGGACACCACTCCATGCTTCTTGAACGGCTTTTCGCGGGAGGTTCCCAGCATTGTACCGCCCAGGTTCAGCAATCCCGACAAGGACTTATCCGTAAACGACTCCACATCTTTTGTCAATAATCCTTGAAAGCCGCTATGAATACCTATCACCTCCATTCCATAGTGGTTGATAGCGGTTTTGCATACGCCACGAATAGTCGCATTGATACCGGGACAGTCCCCGCCTGAAGTCAAAATACCGATTCTCATAATGTTTTAGTTTAAATTACGGTTCTTTTCTCCTATACGGACGTAAAGATAGAAAAAAAAGAGAAAAAAGATAGAGATGCCGATAAATAAGATTACTTTTGCGCATTAAATACAGATTTCAATAAGAACGATGAATATTACAAAATTTCTGAACAAAGTATACTTCGCCCCCCGCCTGAAAGAAATCGAACGATACACCGACCATGCAAGCGAACTGCAGGCAGGCGTCATGCACCGCCTGATACGTATGGCCGCCAATACGGAATGGGGCAAGAAATACGATTACGCTTCCATCCGTACTTATGAAGATTTCAAGAAACGTCTTCCCATACAAACCTACGAAGAGATCAAGCCTTACGTAGCCCGTCTGCGGGCCGGCGAGCAGAACCTGCTATGGCCCTCGGAAATACGCTGGTTTGCCAAGTCTTCGGGAACAACCAATGATAAAAGCAAATTCCTGCCGGTCAGCAAAGAGTCCCTGCAGGACACCCACTATCAGGGCGGCAAAGACGCCGTCGCCATCTATCTGGGGCAGAACCCGGAAAGCCGCTTCTTCTCAGGGAAAGGCCTCATTCTCGGCGGCAGCCACAGCCCGAACCTGAATTCCAACCACAGTCTGGTGGGCGATTTATCCGCCATACTGATACAGAATGTACACCCGCTGGTGAATTACATCCGCGTGCCGAGCAAGAAGATCGCCCTGATGAGTGATTTTGAGTCCAAGATGGAAGCAATAGCCAACAGCACGCTCCACACCAATGTCACCAACCTCTCGGGAGTGCCCTCCTGGATGCTGGTGCTCATCAAACACATACTGGAGAAAACCGGCAAGCAGTCGCTGGAAGAAGTATGGCCCAATCTGGAAGTATTCTTCCATGGCGGAGTAGCTTTCACTCCTTACCGGGAGCAATATAAGCAAATCATCAAAAGTTCCAAGATGCATTATGTGGAAACGTACAATGCATCCGAAGGCTATTTCGGCACGCAAAACGACCCGAACGACCCTGCCATGCTGCTGATGATTGACTACGGCATCTTCTATGAATTCATTCCTCTGGAAGATGTCGGCAAGGAGAATCCACGCATCTGTTGTCTGGAAGAGGTAGAGCTGAACAAGAACTACGCAATGGTCATCTCCACTTCCGCCGGACTATGGCGTTATATGATCGGGGACACAGTGAAGTTCACCGGCAACCGCCCCTACAAATTTGTCATTACCGGCCGCACGAAGCACTTCATCAACGCTTTTGGCGAAGAGCTGATTGTGGAGAATGCCGAGAAAGGCCTGAACAAAGCCTGTGCAGCCACCGGAGCGCAGATCATAGACTATTCCGCGGCTCCTGTCTTTATGGACGAGCACGCCAAATGCCGCCACCAGTGGCTGGTTGAGTTCGCCCGGATGCCGGATAGCCTGGAGAAGTTTGCCAAGATACTGGACGACACCCTCAAAGAAGTAAATTCCGACTATGAGGCAAAACGGCAAAACGACCTGGCCTTACAGCCGTTGGAGATAATCGTGGCCCGCAAGGACCTGTTCCACGACTGGCTGGACAGCAAAGGCAAACTCGGCGGACAGCACAAGGTTCCCCGCCTCAGCAATACAAGAGAGTACATCGAGGAAATGCTGAAACTGAATTTCAAAGAATGATACCACCTCCCAACAGCAAGCCGTCCGCATCATAGAAAGCGGCGGCCTGCCCCGGAGCGATAGCCTCCAAAGGCTCCAGCAACGACACCCTCAGGCATCCGTCCGCCATCAGAGCCACCCTGCAATGGTTCGCCTGCTTGCGATAGCGTATCTTCACGATGACCGTTTCCATGCCCAACACCCGTTGCTCACTGACGAGGTTCCAGTCTTTCAGCAGCATTTCGTCCTTATACAGGGAAGCGAGCGGTGCAAGTACCACCTCGTTCGTCGCTGTCCTGACTTCCTTCACAAATACGGCACGATTGAGATGAATCCCCAGCCCGCGCCGTTGGCCTATCGTATAAAAGGGATACCCCTCGTGGCTGCCCAATATTTCCCCCTTTTCACCGATAAAAAGACCCTTTCCCGGCAACCGCCCCGCAGGGACTTCACGCTTCAGGAAAGAACGGTAATCCAACGGGCAGAAGCATACCCCTATACTGTCCTTCTTGGAGGCGACACGCGCAAACCCACGCCCGGCAGCATAGGCGCGCGCTTCCTCTTTCGTCACATCCCCCATCGGGAGCAACATGCGCTGCAAGATGTCTTGCTTCAATCCCCACAAAAAGAAAGTCTGGTCCTTGTCCCTGTCCGATGCCGGAGCGATATAACATTGTTCTCCCAAGAGGGCTTTACGCGCATAATGCCCGGTGGAAATCCAATAAATCCCCTTTTCATCGGCTATTCTTGCCAGAAGCGCCCATTTCAGCTCATTGTTGCAGAGCGTGCAGGGGACAGGAGTATGCCCCGCCAAGTATTCATCGATAAAGTAGCGGATGATGCGTTCGCGGAAAAGCTCCCGCGCATCGTATGTGACATGCTCAATGCCCAGCCTCGCAGCCAATGCACGCGCATCGTCCAAATACTCCGTCCTGCCGTCCACCTCGTAAAAACGGAAAGTAACTCCCGTCACCTCATAACCGGCATCCTGCAGTCTCATGGCAGCCACAGAGCTGTCCGTACCGCCGCTCATTCCCAATAACACACGTTCTTTTGACTTCATGCCGCAAAAATAGTATTTCATCCTGAGAAAACCCTATCTTTGCCACCACCAAAAGAAAACATCATGGAAAACTTCAACTACCAATCCGTCCCCTTCCACTACCTGCACTGTCTCAATCCCTCCTGCGCCCGGAGCGCAAGCTGCCTGCGCCATCTCGCCGCACAGCATGTTCCTGCCGAAGTGACACACATCATGGCGGTGAATCCCGCCAACTATCCCGCAGAAGCCGACCGGTGCGCCTACTTCCGCAGCACCGAGAAACAGCGTTATGCCTGGGGCATCAGCAGTCTTTTCGACAACATCCCCTACAAAAAAGCGGTGTATCTGAAGCGGAAGATGCACGACCTTTATCCCCGCACCACCTACTACCGTATTCTGCATCAGGAACGCGCACTCTCGCCCGGGGAGCAAGAAGAGATCGCCGCACTGTTTCTTCAGACAGGCATCGACGAAGTCCCCGTTTTCGACAGGTACACCGATGAGTACAACTGGGACGAGCAGCACACACCCAAAGGCAACGCCGCTCCGTAACTTGCTGAGTGGATGAATGGTTGATGTCCCACCGCCGACGGTCATAGTGGGACATCCTTTCAGTCGTATTGGGAACACGTTTCAGTCGTAATGAGAGCCCCGTTCAGTCGTATTGGGAACATGCCTCTCCCGCGGTGGGAACATATCTCTGCACATCGGCCTATTATAATATTTCGCACACAGGGCTGTTATATTCATAGAAATTCCGTAACTTTGTGCTTCGTAATGAACTAAAAGACAAACGTTATGGAACAACAACTGACCATTTACAACACCTTAGATAGAAAAAAGGAGTTATTCGTACCCCTGCACGCCCCTCATGTGGGCATGTACGTCTGCGGACCGACCGTCTATGGCGACCCGCATTTGGGACACGCACGTCCGGCCATAACTTTCGACCTGCTTTTCCGCTATCTCACGCATATCGGCTACAAAGTACGCTACGTGCGCAATATCACCGATGTGGGGCATTTGGAACATGATGCCGACGACGGCGAAGACAAGATAGCCAAGAAAGCCCGTCTGGAACAACTCGAACCTATGGAGGTGGCGCAGTACTACATCAACCGTTACCACCAGGCAATGGACGCACTGAACGTCCTTTCGCCCAGCATCGAGCCGCATGCCAGCGGCCATATCATTGAGCAGATAGCACTCGTGAAGGAAATCATGAAGAACGGATATGCCTACGAGAGTGAAGGTTCCGTCTACTTCGACGTGGCCAAATACAATAAAGACCACCATTACGGCAAACTCTCCGGCCGCAATCTGGACGATGTGCTCAACACCTCCCGCGAGCTGGACGGACAGAGCGAAAAGCATAACCCTGCCGACTTCGCCCTCTGGAAATGTGCGCAGCCCGAACATATCATGCGCTGGCCCAGCCCATGGAGCGACGGTTTCCCCGGCTGGCATGCCGAATGTACCGCTATGGGACGCAAATATCTGGGTGAGCACTTCGACATTCACGGCGGAGGAATGGACCTGATTTTCCCGCATCATGAGTGTGAAATAGCACAATCAGTAGCCTCACAAGGCGACGATATGGTTCACTACTGGATGCATAACAACATGATTACCATTAACGGAACGAAAATGGGTAAATCACTCGGCAACTTCATCACATTGGATGAGTTCTTCAATGGCACACATAAGTTGCTGACCCAAGCCTATACTCCAATGACAATCCGCTTCTTCATCCTGCAAGCCCACTACCGCAGTACGGTCGATTTCAGCAATGAAGCACTGATTGCTTCCGAAAAGGGATTGCAACGTCTGATAGAAGCTATCGATGGATTGGGAAAGGTTACCCCTGCATCCGCAACTTCAGAAGGTATCAATGTAAAAGAGCTGCGTGCCAAATGCTACGAAGCCATGAATGACGACCTGAATACTCCAATTGTCATCGCACAGCTTTTCGAAGGTGCCCGCATCATTAATAACGTCATTGCCGGCAATGCAACGATCTCCGCTGAAGACTTGAAAGAGCTGAAAGAAACTTTCCACTTGTTCTGCTTTGACATTATGGGATTGAAAGAAGAAAAAGGTTCTTCCGACAGTCGTGAAAATGCCTATGGTAAAGTGGTGGATATGTTGCTGGAACAGCGTATGAAAGCAAAAGCCAACAAAGACTGGGCTACTTCCGACGAAATCCGTAACACATTAACAGCCCTCGGATTCGAAATCAAAGATACAAAAGACGGTTTTGAGTGGAGATTGAATAAATAAATATTAAACATCAGGGAGATAAATCCCTTCTACAGATAAAAAAGACCGGCTCATTACGAACCGGTCTTTCTGTTTCATAGAAACATAGTAACTAATACCCCTCTTAAACTACAAATCTTATCATCTAATCACTTGTTTTCCATTAATACCTCAACAGGTTGTCCGTGCTGGCAGGTTACCGTCAATTGTGTATCATTTCCTTGTCGCTCCAACCGGACATTTTCCATTGAATTCTTTAGCGTCCAACGACCTTTGAGTAGTATTTTCTTATAAATAGGACGGCTAGGTTCTTTCGTCGTATACGCCTTTTCTTTTATATTCAAGTTTGGGTCACAAACACTCAAACGAACTCCTTTACCGGTTTCTTTCGCATACATCACCATTGTTTCAGCAGGAATAGAAGCAATCACCTTATCAGTTACCGGCTGATAAGCCTCAAAAACCGCATACGCCGTAATACCTGTTTTCTTATCATAAACGACATGAGCCGTTTGATCACGTTGCAGGACTTCATACGCAGGAGTTTTCTGAAGGTCGTCCAAGTCCGCTGCAGAAGGCTGTATCAATACCATATATTCATAAGTTCCGTTCTTCGGAGCTTTACCATGCTCTATCCATGCAGAGGAGAATTTTCCTTTAGTGACCGCACGGGTTTTCTCATGACGTGATTCTTGTTCCGCGATCTGCGAACGAACTGTTCCGTCTACTACATGATAGTAATTGTCATAACCGTCATGTAACCAATAGCCGTCATTACCCACTTTCTGTTCTCCGCCGTTGTATTTCGTCTGGAAAAGAGTCGTTTCCGTAGGATAATCGGCATTACTATTCGTTATGCCGGTTCCCAGACAAATCATCCGGTTGTCGAAGCAGAATACAGATTTACGGGCAACAAAATCAGGAGTGAAGTTTTCCAAATTACGCTCCATTAACTTCATAGCAAACATGCCATTCTTGCCTTCCAAGGAACTGCTACCGGAGAAGTTTTCCTTGGAATGAGCCATGGTAGTACCCTTTAACGGACTATCCAGCAACTCGAAGGGCAAATGAATAGTAGTCGTACCCGGCAGGCGGTTCCAATCCCAACCATCCTGTACAAAGCCGCTTCCGGTACGGGAAACGGGGTTTCCTTTTCCCATGATCTGCACCGAACCATAACTCTGATAACGTCCGTAACGATTATCTTTTGTATAGATTTCAGCCCCCCAAACATCAGTAGTATATCCTTTTAGTGTCACCATCCAATCTGCACGGCGGAAAATACCTGCCGAACCGTAATTATAAACAAAAAATCCTTGTGGAGCTTGTGCAGGCTTGATGCCTTCTTTCTTAAAGAAACGCGCATTCGGAGTATCCCTATCACGTACTAACCGTAGATAATCTGCTGCCAGAGCATGATCGAACGTATTCCCCCGACCGGACAAATCACCGGCTAAAGCTATATTGGCAAATGCTTCCACATCATCATTCCCCATTTTTCCACCGAAAGGATGACGTCCGCTGATACCAATTCCCCATTCATAAAGATTACAATAATTGCGCATGGCAATAAATGCGGATTTTATATGTTGCCGGGCTTCTTCCGTCAGTTCAAAATCCGTATTGTTAGTAAAAGCAATGAATTGCCCTATTACGGCCAGCACTCCGGTCGTATATGCCGGATAGAAACCACCATGGTGAAAAGTTGTGCCATCTATCTTAATACCACCAATTGTTCCCGGTGAATAGTGTAAAGAAGAAGAAACCCAACGGGAGAGGCCCTCCAAAGCCTGCGCCTGCTCTCTTGCATCCGTAAACATCATAGCAGAGATAAATCTCGCCATTAAAAGCGTATGCCAAGTATCCAGCATTTCATCCCGTTCCAAAGGACACGGTTGACGAGTCTCCTGCAAAGCAGACCAGAAACGTAATGTCGACAAATAAGCATCCCTGTGGGGATGTTTATAGATCTCATCTCGCATCAACCATGCCGTCGTATATATCTTACGTATCTGATAACCATAATGATGATTGGTTCCCATACCGCTACCAAAGGCAAATCCCTGGTCAATAGCATAATCAAACACCGTGAAGTAGTTTTTCTTTGATGTCTCGTTTCGATTGCAATAAACGTCATACGCAAAACCGGAAAGCATTGTTTCAATATCATTCCACGACATCTCTCCTATCTTCTTATTCTGTTCGTCCGGAGCTACAATAGGTGTTCCCGTAAATCCCGTACCTGCTGCCGACGGGCGGATATCCGCTCTTTTAAATGTCTCGTAAGCGGCATCAACTTGCTTTTTAGGGACTTTTTTCACTTCCAGAAAATCTGTCAGACGTTGCTCGATTGTTTTCAGGTCTTTCGCCTGTCGAGCAGTCAACTTGGATGCCAATGGAGCATCATACGACAGTTTCTCCCACTTCCATACCAGGCACCAATGCCAGAGGTCACGGTTAGCCAAGCCATTATTAGTCGGCAACTGCTGATCCGGAGTGGTACGAAGATTCATCTTCTTTTCCGGGAATATCAGACGGTCAAGAAAAATACGTCCTTTGCGTTGGGGGGCAACTAACCTGTAAGCTACAATATCTTTGTCCTTCTTATCGCCTTGCATATATTCGAAAGAAATCCAGCAAGCCCGCCACCCTGCTGCTTGCAGATGATAAGCAAACCAATAAGACACCTCTCCCGCCTTATTCAGGAATTCAAAACGAATAGAATCCTGCTGTGGCTTTTCATTATATATCCACAAGGTAATGCCATACTGTCTCTCCGTTTTTCCTTTTAATGATAAAGGAGGTATCTGTACATTCAAAGTTGAACCGGATTGGAAATCCCACTCCAAGCTACTTTTACCCTCTTTATAGAAAAGAGAAGAAATTTTCGCCTCTCCCTTTCCGGAAGTCTTAAATGCTTCGGGTACCTCACTACTCTCAAATCCTATGAGTTGTGCGAAAGCCGAAGAAGCTGTTACAAACAGAAACAGTAGTATAAAACAAATATCTTTCTTCATTGTGTCATTATTAAATGGTCAAACAGTAACCAACTACTGCTTAATAAGGTATTTTGTCCGATAAAATCTTCTCCGTATACCAAGGATCGTTGATTTCTTTCAACATAGCACCCATTTCACGATAAAGTTGTGCCACTATTTCCTTGTTTTCTTCCAAAGGTAGATTGTTCAACTGATACGGGTCTTTCGCGTCATTGAATAAAAGACTTTTCTTTAACTGTTTTGTCTTACGGTCGATGTACAGAGCCAATGTATAGTCCGCAGTCTTAATACCTCGTGATGAAGGAAAGTAAGTTTTTACCAAGCCGTTTTCGTCCTTTTCACCATCTATATTCTGAATGTACAAAGCACCGGCAGGACGAACAATTTCAGCCTTTTCATCGAAGAAAAGAGGGGCAAAGTTACGTCCCTGCACTTCTGCCGGAATTGAATCACCCAATCCGCACAGTCCGAGCACAGTAGGCATTATGTCAGGAGCGGAAAGCAGCAAGTCATCTACCCGCGGCTGAATCTTATCCGGGAAGCGAACCAGAAACGGGATATTCATTGACTCTGAGTAAGGCGAATTCTTCGGATCATCCGTACGTTGGCTACACATCGTTTCACCATGATCGGAGGCAAAAATAACGACTGTATTCTTATCCAGCCCCATCTCTTTCAGTGTTTCCAAAATCTGTCCGAAAGCACGGTCTACCCCGGTCACGGAAGCGAAATAATAACGGGCTGATTCGGCTTTCTTCATTTTCAGGTCAACATTAGGACGAATCAACAGACTGTCTAAAGGTTGGTTTTTATAAAGATCAAAGTCCTGCTCTTCGCAATCATCCAATGAACGATACGGACTATGAGGAGGATTCATCCCTACCATGATAAAGAAAGGCTTCTTTGTATCACGCACATTACCTTCGTTTTTCAAATAAGATACAACTTTTCCGGATTCATGCAGAGGTGACCATTCTTTCGGATCGTGCCTTTTACCGTCCGTATCCCAGTAATGCGGATTCTTATGTTCATCAAACGTGCCATAAGAATACCAGTAGTTGAAACCATGACGACGCTCTTTCGGTGTATAGGCATCCCACACAGGACGTTTGGATTCTACATATTGTCCCGGATGTTCGGGATCATTCGGAGTGGGAAAATCTGCATGAAGTTTACCGAAATAAGCACAATCATAACCAGCTTTGCTAAATACATCACCGATGCACTCCGCATCCTCACGCAAAGAACTGATCGGACGTGTAGAGTTGCAATTTAAAGGCACTCCGCTACGGTTCGGATACATACCGGTCAGCAACATTCCCCGATGAGGGCTACTCAACGGACAGTTGCTTTGCGCGGAGGTCAGAACCATAGACTCCCGTGCAAATGCATCCAGATTGGGGGTATGTACGGGATCTCCCTCAAAATTTACTTTATCCCGGAATCCATCCTGACTCCAGAAGCCCATTGCCTGATTACGGTACTGGTCCGGAAATACATAAATAATATTGGGATGTTCCGATTGTTCGACTACTTGCTTCGGAGCCTTGCAACCCTGTGCCGTAAACAGTGTCAGGCCTCCCACCAAAAGATTTATAGGTTTCATATATATTTAAGTTATAAGATGATAAATAATAAACGATAACCTTATTATTTCTTTTCCAAGTCTCTTTTGCGCATCAGTCCTTCCAAGAAGTAATAGTCGGCATAATTCAAAGGAACATCAATCTCCTGTCCGTGAGGGATACTGCCTACCGAGTGCATCAGGATAAAGTTTCCATTTGTTCCAACTTCTGCGCGATAAGCAGGTGAGCCCAAACTTTCCATTATCTTATCAGCCGTTTCTTTGTAGTGGTTGCCCGGCAGATAGCCATCCAGTTCGTAAAGGGCAGAGGCTGTACAAGCTGCTGCAGAAGCATCACGCGGTTCGTTTGGAATATTCGGAGCATCGTAATCCCAGTAAGGAACGAGATCTTCCGGCAAGTTCTTATTATTAAAGATAAAGTTATACACCTTTTGCGCCTGGTCGAGGTATTTCTTATCTTTCGTGTAGCGATAGCAGGTAGTATATCCATAGAGAGCCCAAGCTTGTCCGCGAGCCCAGGCAGATTCGTCTGCATATCCCTGCGCAGTTTGTCTCTTGCGCACTTCGCCTGTCTCCGGATCGTAATCTACCACATGATAGCAGCTGTTGTCCGGACGGAAGTGGTGAGCTATTGTTGTATCGGCATGTTTCACTGCAATATTATAGAAAGTAGAATCTCCTGAAAAAGCTGTCGCTTCAAACAAAAGTTCGAGATTCATCATATTATCAATAATCACCGGGCATTTCCATCCACGTGTTCCCTGCCAGCCTCTATCAGCATCCCATGACTGGATAACGCCAGCATTCGGGCGAAAACGGGTAGAAAGTGACTTAGCTGTTTCAATAATTACATCTTTATATTCTTTCTTGTCTGCAAAACGGTAGCCGTTCAGATAACTGCAACCAATCATAAAACCTACGTCATGATGCCATTTCAGATATTTTACCGAATCGAGGGCTTCCGTGTATTTTTCGGCTAATGGTAACCATTTCTGATCTCCAGTCAATTTATATGTGAGCCATATACTGCCGGGGAAAAAACCGGAACACCAGTCATCAATAGGTATGTAAGAAATGCTACCGTCTTTGTTGATAGTTCTTGGATTCAGGATCTTACCAGATTTTTCAATAATATCCGTTTGAATCGTGTTTTGTGCAACTGCGTTGTCGATGTTGTCCTGAATAAAGTCTACTTCAACCTTTTTTTGTCCACCGCAACTCGTTAAGATCAAAAGGGAAAGTCCTAATGCGCTAAGAATTGTTTTCATAATACATGGATTGTTTATTAAGTGATTAATTTTCCTGATGGCAAAAGTAGTGCATTTAAAGAGAATAGACCGACCCAAATAATCCAAATGAGGAACTATTTTGGTACATTTTACTGAAATAATTATTTGCACAAGCATTTCCAAAGACTTTCCAACTCAGTTTGGTCGTCTTAACACAACTGACCCAACAAATTAGTCAGCACAGTATTTATTATCTCAAAACTCATTCATTAAATTCATTTCTATTCATTGTTATTAAAGATATAAAACTATATTCTACCGCTATAAGACTAGTGTAAACTCGAAGTTTAAATGACAACAACACCTTATTTCAAGTACATTACAGATAGCTTCTTTCACGCCAAAAGGTAATACTTAACCTTTTTTAATTCTATAAGAAGCCAATAAGACATCGTTTATAGGAAATTAGTGTATATTTGCAGAGCATAACTATAAAACGCATGTTCAATAAAAACAATTACACCAACAATTTCAACCAATTTTTCATTGACTATCAACGCCGCTTCATTCATTTTGCCTCTACGTACGTGCATGATGAAGCCGTGGCCGAGGACTTTGTCATTGAATCAATTATGTATTATTGGGAAAACAAGGAACGATTGCCTTCAGACATAAACATACCAGCTTATGTTTTGACTGTCTTGAAGCATAAATGTATAGATTATCTTCGAAATCAACAGGTTCGTCAAATGGCTTCCGATAAAATCTTTCAAATCTACTCTTGGGAGTTATCTAATAGAATCGCAACTCTAGAAGAACTTGAACCTAATGAAATTTTCACAGCTGAGATTCAAGAAATCGTAAATAGAACCTTAGAAACTTTACCGGAGCAAACCAGACGTATTTTTGCCATGAGTCGATACGAAAATAAATCCCACAAAGAAATAGCAGACCTATTGAACATGACAACAAAAGGTGTCGAATATCATATAAACAAAGCCACAAAAGTTCTACGAATAGCTTTAAAAGACTATTTGCCAACAACGCTACTTCTTTTTTTCTTAAACTAGAAAACCACTACAACTCCAATCATACTTTTTCACTTCCCATGTATCCTATATTCTAGAACCAGAACCTTTTGATCAATAAAAGCACAAAAACGTAAGTATGATATGACAAACATCCACATGGTTTCCTCTCCGCACGAAAAAGGTGCTGCAAGCCGGAATGAAAGAAAAAACACAAATACTTAAAAGAAGAATCTAAAAAAACACTTTCTTACTAGGGATAAACTTACTCTGTTCGTTATTACTATAAATACATCAAAAAAATAAAGTATTTATGAATAAGACCTTACTCTATTATTTTCGCAATGAAAGAGCCACCATATATGCGAACATGAAAAATGGAAAACACAGCTATTTATATTCGCAAAAGTGAAGAGCGTTCTTACTCAACCTATATAATTTGTATTTATA
>ERZ826220.2871-NODE-2871-length-14036-cov-2.539017_pt1 | contig 14036 bp, 14 predicted proteins | sample MGYA00519927_ERZ826220 | MGnify/ENA primary metagenome ERZ826220 (study PRJEB31778, sample SAMEA3449225) | human gut metagenome | biome: human gut; feature: human-associated habitat; material: faeces | place: United Kingdom | collected 2010/2012 ...
TTCCAGAGCGTGCTCCGTAATCGCCTCCTGTTACGGGAGCATCCAGCATTTTTAATCCTTTCTCTGCAGCTTCCTTGGCCAGCTGCGCATCCAGAGATGGACTGGTAGTGGTCATGTCGATAAGATACGTTCCCGGATCTGCACTTTCCAGGATCTTGTCTTCGCCCAGATACACGTCCTCCACATCCTGAGGATATCCCACTATCGTGATTACTGCATCTCTGCCTTTCACACACTCTGCAATAGTATCATGGAACACAGCGCCATCTGCAATCACCTGCTCCACCTTCTCCTTATTTCTCGCATAAATATGAACCTCATATCCGTCTTTCATGAGATTTCTCACCATGGAGCTCCCCATGATGCCGACACCGATAAATCCAACTCGTTTCATGTTACCGTCTCCTCTCATTTTTATATTTATATAATTTCAGTATACGTCACGCTCCGGCAAATACAAGTACCTACTTTTAGGTAAGCGTCTACACTTCCCGCAAGCCCTCACAGCCGCATCATTCCCGACATGACGCATGCTCCCGCAGCTCCCCGTGCCATCATTTCATCAAGCTGGCCGCTTTCGATCCGCACACCGCCAATACCGTACACCGGGATCTGCACTGACCGACACACTTCTTCAAGGAAATCCAGTCCACGCGGCGGCACTCCTGCCTTACAATCCGTCGCATAGATGTGCCCGGCCGTCAAATAGTCTGCACCAAGCCGTTGCGCTTCCTGTGCTTCCGAAACGCTGTGGATGGACGATCCCAGGATCTTGATGCCGTCAGGTTTTCCGCCTTCTTTCTGCAAAGCCGCCAGCGGCAGATGGAGATAGGGATGTTCCAACTGCAAAGCTGCTTTTGTGAACGTATGAAGTACGCACCGCACACCATGCTCCCGGCAAATCGTCAGCGCGTCCTTTGCAAAAAACAGATAGTCATCCTCCATCAAGTCTTTTTCACGTAAGATAACAGCCTTCGGGTGATGCCGACAGATGCGCTCAAGCTGCTCCGGGAAAGCCCGCTGACATAGATGCCGGCTGGTTACTGCAATCAAGTGATCGAACTTCCGGCATCCGGTGCTCCCGTCGTGCTCCGCCATCCTACACATAAATATAGTCCTTCATCACAGGCTGCAGGTGATTGTCCAGAAGCGACTGATACACTTCCTCTACATTGCGGCCGTCGGCGATCTCAAACTGATCGTCGCCCTGATCCTCCACATCAGAGCCGTGACTTCCGATCCCGGTGCTGACACCGGCGGATATTTTCGTCGCTGCGATCTTCACCAGGTTATCCCTCACTCGCTCACATTCTCTCGTCGAGACTGTGATGCTGGCAAAAGGCAGCAGCAGTCTGTAAGCGCAGGTCACCTGCAAAAGCTGTCGCTCATGGACGTCCATAGGATCGATCTTGTCGTTGTTTATGATAGGTCGCAGCCGCGGGATGGAGAATGCGATTTCCGCATGAGGATATTTACGCTGCAAAAGATATGCGTGGCATCCTGTTGCAAAGGCATCTTTGCGAAAATCGTCCAGCCCCAGCAGTGCTGCAAAGCCGACGCCACGCATACCCCCTCGAATGGCACGTTCCTGCGCATTGAGACGATACGGAAAGATCCGCTTGTGACCTGCCAGATGCAGTGTTTCGTATTTATCGGAATGATAGGTTTCCTGAAAAACAGTCACATAATCCGCCCCGCATTGGTGAAGATACTTGTATTCATCCGTGTTCATCGGATACACTTCCAGACCGATGACCTTGAAGTATTTTCTAGCGATCTTGCAGGCTTCCCCGATGTATTCCACGTCGGATTTTGCACGGCTTTCTCCCGTAAGTATCAGGATCTCCTGCAGGCCAGTCTTAGCGATAGCTTCCATTTCCCTCTCGATCTCTTCCTCGTTGAGACGCGCGCGCCGGATTTTATTATGGCAGTTGAATCCACAATAAATGCAGTAGTTCTCGCAGTAGTTGGAAATGTAGATCGGTGTGAACATGCACACGCTGTTACCAAAATATTTCTGCTTTTCCTGTTGCGCTTTCTGCGCCATTTCCTCTAAAAACGGCAGCGCCGCAGGGGATAATAACGCTGCAAAATCTTCAAGACTGCGATGCTCCGCTGCAAGCGCCCGCTTCACGTCTTCCGCCGTATATTTGCTGTAATCATACTCTTTCATCGCGGATATCACCTGCTCTTCCACAGGGGAATCCTCTAAAATCTCCATACCCGGCAGATACGCCATATGATTTGTCCGCTCCTGCTGCAGTGCCTTTCGCACGTCGTCATTCATGATACTGTCGTTAAATTCCATACGTTTCGTGCTCCCTTCTTTAATCCTGCAAAAATCCCGTCAGAGGAGAAGATGCGCTGGAGCCTTTTTCCAGTACGCGCCCGGTACCGGCAAGGTACGCACTGCGTCCCGCTTCAACAGCCTTTCGGAATGCTCCTGCCATTTCTTCAATATTGCCAGCCGTTGCGATAGCTGTATTCGCCATGACTGCGGCAGCTCCCATTTCCATAGCTTCACAGGCCTGAGACGGTTTGCCGATCCCTGCATCCACGATGATCGGAAGATCGATCTCATCGATAAGGATCTGGATGAATTCTTTCGTGCAAAGCCCCCGGTTGGATCCGATCGGTGCTCCCAACGGCATCACGCATGCCGCCCCGGCATCCACAAGATCACGTGCCGCGTTAAGATCAGGATACATGTATGGCATGACCACAAAGCCTTCTTTGGCGAGGATCTCCGTCGTCTTGATGGTTTCCTGATTGTCCGGCAGCAGATAGCGTGAATCCCTGATCACCTCCACCTTGACGAAATCTCCGCACCCCAGTTCTCTGGAAAGGCGAGCGATCCGCACCGCCTCCTCGGCGCTTCGTGCTCCCGACGTGTTGGGCAGCAGAGTGATCCCTTCCGGAATATAGTCTAAAATATTTGCAAGCCCGCCCTCGTTGGCGCGACGGAGCGCCAGTGTAATGATCTGTGCTCCTGCCTGCTCGATACAAGCCTGTACCAGTTCCAGGGAAACTTTCCCGGAACCCAGAATAAAACGAGACGTAAACTCATGTCCTCCTAATATCAGTTTATCTTCTTTCATTTTATACATCCTCCTCTCCCAGCAGCAGCCGGGTAATCATATTTGCTTCATGGGTCGCGCACAAAGCTGCCCGCGGCGCCATCAGCCCTTTTCCGTAGGTGCTCACCGTCACCTCATCTCCGCAAAGATAGAAATTCTTTGATACGCGCCGCGTGCGGATGAGATTGCTGCTCTCATATCCTGCGAGACCTGATGCTGCGATCAGCTTTTTCTCTGGAAAATGCTCCAGGATCCCGCTTACCAGCATAGCCTTGTACTCCGGCACATCAAAAGCCTCACAGACGATTTCGTCCGCCTGGAACAATTCCTGGATATTCTCATCTGTGATCTTCACCGTATCGAATCTGATATCTAAATACGGATTTATCCTCTGCAAAGTCTCCGACAAAGCCTCTGTCTTATACCGTCCCACCTGATCCAGAAAATACTGCTGACGATTCAGGTTGGTCAGATCCACCCGGTCAAAATCCAAAAGGTGCAGATGTCCTACCCCGATCCGCGTCAGTGCTATCGCTACATTTGATCCAAGACCTCCAAGACCTGCGATGGCAACACGCCCTTGTTCCAGTTTCTGCTGCGTTTCCTCTGAATGCCGCTCAACCAGAGCTTCCCACAACTCCCCGGAAGAAAACTTTGCTTCGTCTATCGCTTTTTCTCTATCCATAGATCAGCCACCTCCTACAAAACTTACTATTTCCAATGTATCTCCATCTTCCAGCATCGTTTCTGCAAAAGATGCTTTCGGCAGTATGCTGCCGTTTCGCTCCATGGCGACGCGTGCCATCTGATATCCGTTTTCTTCCAGATATTCCTGCGCTGTCATAGGCCGCGGCAGCGGTTTTTCTACTCCGTTTACGATCATCGTTACCCTCCTCACTTTTTTATCTTATCTGACTATTGATTGAAAAAAGAGTTCAGGAAAGACACACCCGCGGTGGTGTGCCCCTTCCTGAACTCTCGTTCATTCTACGTTACCGATATTCTATTTCCTGGCTTGCAAACAGCTTCTATCATGTTTTCCACTTCTGTTCCTACGTTGGCATTATCCAAATCAGGTATCCGGGTCGAAACCTGCAGGTTTCCTCTCAGCCGGCTTCAGCCAGCTCCCCGCTTTTGTTATATTATTATGATAGGACGGAATCCACCCCATGTCAAGTGAAATTCTTTTCCATAACTTCTAAAATCCCAGCTCATCATTGATAAGAACCACTTCCACTTCATCGATATCGTTCATCTTTTTCATGTAAATGTTCATGGTGTTGCAGATCCGGTCAGGGCTTCCGCAGTTGTAGCAGCGGTCACCGCCTTTGGCTACACATGGCGTCCTCAGGTTGTATTTCATAGCATTTTTCGGTCCGGCCACATTTCGTGCGCGCCAGATGGCCTTCTCCAGACTTTCTTCGATCTTGCTGGTCGTAACGACAAAGTATACTTTTTTATGGCCGAACAGGGATGCCGCTACCCGGTTTCCCGTTCCGTCGATATTGACCATTTCGCCCGTTTCAGACATGGCATTTACGGAAGTCAGGTAGATCTCCGTATCCAGGCATTTCATGGCGATTTCCAGAAATTCATCATTATCCGTGCTCTGGTTCGGATCATGCACTTCGTTATGAGCCGAAAGGCGTTCATACAGCTTCATGCTTTTCATGGTGATGGAATCTCCAAAGCCGACAACTTTACCGTCTATGGCCTCATCCAGATATTTTGCAGCATCTTCTGCCTGTTCGAAATACGTAACTTTAAACCGGTTTCTCTCCAGGGATTTTATGGTTTTTTCGATATTCATAGTAAAAACTCCTTTCCTCACGGTCTTCTTTACCATCAGTATACGGAATTTTCATCAAACCACAAGTACCCACTTTTTTGTAAGTGTGCCGCATATCCTTTGCAGAAAAAACAATGTGCTACATTTCCTCCGTTGTATCCTTTACACCAGAAAGCAGCGTATAGAGTTTCGCGCCCATTCGAATGCCGCGAATATAGTAATTCATGCCTACCGTGTCTACCAGATCATCGATATCATTCCGGATTTTTACATATGCACCGGCTTCCTCATCACCGTCCTCCGCAGGCGTCTCCTGTACAAGATCTCTGATTTTTTTCAGCAGATCTTCCCGCATTTTGTTTTCCGTATCAAAATTTTCTTGTTTGTTTTCGATCGCCGCAGTGATCGTATGGATATTTTCCGACAAAGTCATATCTTTTATTCCCATCTCTCGATCCTCCGTGAAATTTGACTCTTCATAGTACCTCTTGGTAACGATTTGTTATTCTATCATACCACAGTTTCCTATAAATAGCACCCGTTTTATCCCCTCGTAGTTATATTTTTTGCCCTTTGCAGTTCGAAGCGCATGTATCAGTGGAAATTTTCATGCAGATTCGCTATAATAATAGAATGGCATTTATTACGATCACGACCAGGGAGGAACATCATGTCAGAACACATTATATATCATATTGCAGACGGTATCGCAACTTTGACGCTGAACCGTCCCAAGGTGCTCAATGCTATCAACTATGACTTGCTGAAGGAGCTGGATGAGCTGCTGGATCAGGCTGCTGCAGACGATTCTCTGCGCGTGCTGATCCTGACTGGTAGCGGGAAAGCTTTTGCAGCGGGAGCAGACATCGCCCAGCAGGCGGGAATGGATCAGGAGGAAGCGGCCAAATGGGGGCGGTACGGCTCCGGGATCTTCCGCAGACTGGAATGTTTCCCGATCCCGACTCTGGCAGTAGTCAACGGTTATGCGCTGGGAGGCGGATGTGAAATGGCCATGGCCTGCGATCTGATCCTGGCAGGAGAAAAAGCGAAATTCGGTCAGCCGGAAACAGGGCTTGGGATCACCCCGGGATTTTCCGGGACGCAAAGACTGCTTCGCAGAGTCGGCGTCAGCAAAGCGAAAGAGCTGATCTACACCGGACGCATGATCGATGCGCAGGAAGCTTTACAGATCGGACTTGCCGATCGCATCTACCCTGACGATCAGCTGCAGGCAGAAGCGCTGGCTATGGCAAAAAAAATCGCAGCCAACGCACCCGTTGCCGTACGCTATGCAAAATGTGCCATCAACGAAGGGGCACAGGCAGACATCGATACTGCTATCATAATCGAGAACAAATGGTTTTCCAAATGCTTTGCTACACAAGATCAAAAGGAAGGCATGCAGGCATTCCTCGAAAAGCGCAAGGCAACATTCCTCAATAAGTAGCCTGCAAATAAAAATCAAGGCTGAATGAAAAGAAAGGCGGCGAGCTCATGGCTGAAAATGGATTGAACGAAAAACAGGCAAGCAAGGTAAAGCTGTACACAGTAGCTCTGATCTACACTTTTTCCATTGGATTTTCCTTCCTTGCCATCAAAAAATGTGTCCCTTATGCTGATTCTTTGACGATTCTGGCGTACCGCTATGATTTCGCACTGCTTGGCGTTATCGTATGGTTTTCGGTATGCCGTCTTCTGGGAAAACAGCAGAAACAGCCGAAGGACAGACCAAAATCAAAGCTCTACCTGACGGCTGGATTTTATGTTGGGTTTATGATCCTGCAGATCACGGCAATGTTCTTCGCCACATCCGTAGAGGGCGCGATCGTCTTCGCAGTAGTCCCAATCTTCGCTAAAATCATCGCGCGGATATTCCTGGGAGAGAAGTCCACGATCCTGCAGAACATCTTTGTCGTGATCACCGTGGCTGCACTGATCGTCCTCATCATTCTGGAGGCCACCAATCTGACCATGTCTCTCACAGGGATCATCCTCATGCTGGCGGCCAGCATTTCCATGGCCATCAGCAATGTATTCATGCGCTATGTGCGCGGAACATTCCAGCCCATCGAAATCACGAGGACCATCGCCATCGGCGGATTCGTTTTATTCAATATTATCGTATGGATCCGGGCTGCGATCAAAGGTGATGTTCACAGTCTGCTGGATCCCGTTACACATCCGCAGTTTCTGATCTCCATAGCATTCCTGGGGATCTTCTGCATTCTCCTTTCGGCTCAATTCATGGCATATATGCTGGCCCACATGGAGATCGTGCAGTCCACTATCTTCGGGAATGCCTCTACGGCGATCTCCATCCTGGCTGGTGCCATCCTTCTGGGAGAACCGCTGACGATCCATCACATCGTCTGTGCTCTGCTGATCCTTGCCGGAGTTATCGGCCTCGCTTTAGCTCCTGCTCCTGCAGAAAACAGCGGCAAAAAACTGGGGGATTAGCTGTTTTAACGATCACAGCATCGACAAATTAACGCTTTATAATAAAGTAACCTTATGGGAAAAAGAGATTTATAGAAGGAGATTTGTATGGAATTTATGAGCAGAGCCATAGAACTGGCCGGCATCTATTTCACGACCGGAGTCAGGTGGTTTTTTCTGATCCTGTCGATCTTTATTCTGGCAAGACAGATCCGATCCCTGCTCCAGGCGCGCAACCCGTCTGAGATCTGGGCGTATTTAGGCTGCCCGGACGACACTACTGTTCCGCTGACGCACTGGGAAAATCTGATCGGTCGCAGCCGAGGCTGTGATGTGATCCTGAATCTGAACAGCGTTTCACGCAGTCACGGAACACTCATCCGGGATTCCGACGGTGTCTGGAAATACAATGACCTGAACTCAAAAAACGGATCCGCCATCAATGGCGTTCCTGTTAAAGAGCCGACGATACTAAAGGCCGGTGATGTACTCACGATCGGCGGCTCGGATTTCACTTTATATCCGGTAAGCCTTGAAGAGCGGATGGCTAACATCGAGAAGCGAAAAAAGCGGACGCATCCGGTTTCACCGTGGCCATCTCTTGTTGCCCTGACATTGTTCCAGTTCCTCATGTGCGTACAGTTCAAAGTGGCCCTTGGGGAGGACTTCCCTCCGCAGCTGCCTTTCGCAGTAGGGCTGCTGTGCATCCTCATGTGGACCTACGTCATCATTATGAGATTCTTCAAGCGAGTAGGCTTCGAAATGGAGATCATCGCATTTTATCTGTCGACCCTGAGTCTTGCGGTGACCGCTTCTGCCTATCCGTCAACGGTATTGAAACAGTCGATCTGTATCTGCCTGGGTGTAGGTCTGTTCTTCGGGCTGTGCTGGTTCCTGAGAGATCTGAACCGAGCGAAACGGATCGTATATATAATGATGGGGATCAGCGTGCTTCTACTGATCATCAACCTGGCGTTCGGTACAACGAAATACGGTGCATCCAACTGGGTCAGCATCGGCGGGATGAGCATCCAGCCGTCCGAACTGGTCAAAATCGTGTTCATTTACGTTGGCGCCGCCACGCTGGACGAGCTGCAGCAGCGAAAAAATCTGTTGATATTCATGGGCTTCTCCGTCTTTTGTCTGGGCTGTCTTGCACTCATGGGGGACTTCGGAACAGCACTGATCTTCTTTGTCACATTCCTGGTCATCTCCTTCCTTCGGAGCGGTGATTTTTCAAAGATCATCCTGATCTTAGGAGCCTCAGGTCTGATGGGCATGATGGTGCTCCGATTCAAACCATACATATCCAGGAGATTTGACACATGGGGGCACGTATGGGACGATCCTACCGGCAATGGCTTCCAGCAGGTACAGACCATGACGGCATCGGCCAGCGGAGGACTTCCGGGACTCGGAGCCGGCAACGGGAAATTCAGTCAGGTTGCTGCGTCTCCAACTGACCTGGTGTTTGGACTGCTGAGCGAAGAATGGGGGCTGATCATTGCGATCCTGGCAGTTCTGTGCATCATCACACTTGGAGTGTTCGCTGTGCGATCCATTATTGCAGGACGTTCCACTTACTATAGTATCGCTGCCTGTGCCGCTACATCCATGTTTATCTTCCAGACGATACTCAATGTGTTCGGCTCTGTCGATCTGCTTCCTCTTACCGGAGTCACATTCCCGTTCGTCTCGTCAGGGGGTACGAGTATGCTGGCCTCCTGGGGACTGCTGTCGTTTCTGAAGGCCGCCGATACAAGGCAAAACGCCAGCTTCGCTATACGGCTGGACAAAAAAGGAGAATTCGACAACGAACTGGAAGGCGGCGGGTTGGAAAATCCGGAAGACATTTTTGCTGCAGTCGATGGGAACCGGGGCGGTTATCAGGAAAATCGCAGCTATAGAAACTACGATCATGCCCGCGCTACAGGCACTTCGGGCAGATCTGGTACTCCCGGCAGGTCTGACGCTTCAGGCAGGTCCGGGGCTCCCGACTCTCCCGGCAAACGAAGTCATGGGATACGAAACAGAAATGATGATACAACTATCATTTCCAGTACCTCTTCCCGCCCGAAGCGACAGGTAAAATACGAAAACATTTCGGATGACGAATTTTTCAATAATCTGGACAGCATCCGTCCGGGAGACAGCTTCAGCGAGCGTTATGACCGGGTTTCCCCGACTCCTTCTTCTGCAAAGAAGCCGCAGGGGCGCACATCCTCATCAGGACGTTCCGGGCAGTCCCGCACCGCAAGGCCTCAGGCTCAAAAGCCGCAGCGTCCTGCAGGGAGGAGCAGCACAGTACGTCAGTCTGCTTCAGGATCGCAGACATCCCGCACGCAGCCAAGGCCGCAGACATCTCGCACGCGACCAAAACAGCGGGAGGAAAGTCAGCCGCTGACACTGGAAGATATCTTTGGAGGAGATAAAAAATGAAAAAAATAGAAAAACGAGCAATCATGTGTCTCCTGCTTGGATTTGTCCTGATCCTCGGTGTTGGCGTATTCACATACCGCTACATTGCACACGGAGACGACTGGGCTTCCTATGAAGGAAATCTTGATGTCTACGCCAGAGGCGACCTTTCCAAAGGAAGCCTCTACGACACCAACGGTCAGATCCTCATGAAAAACACATCCTCCGGCATGGAATTCAATGAGAATGCCGATGTTCGAAAAGCACTGATGCATGTCACCGGTGATAAAGACAACAATATAACGACTGGTGCCAACCGCGCCTTTACCGATGAGCTGATCGGCTATAACCTGATCAACGGCGTGTATTCTCTAAACAATGCCGGAAAAGACGTCACTATGACGCTGGACGCCAATGTCTGCGCAGAAGCATACCGGGCACTTGATGGGCGAAAGGGTGCGATCGGAGTCTACAATTATGAGACCGGAGAGATCATCTGCATGGTCAGCTCTCCTACATATGATCCTCAGAATCCACCTTCTATTTCTGCCGATGACAAATCCGGCGTATACATCAACCGGTTCACCAGCTCCAAATTCCCTCCGGGATCGATTTTCAAGCTGGTAACAGCAGCAGCTTCCATCGAGACACTGGATGATGCCTATTCCTTCCAGGTACAGTGCCGTGGAAAGGAAGACTACGGCCACGGAGACAAGGTTACAGACCTGGCGACCCACGGAACAGTGGATCTGAAAAAAGCACTCGAAGTATCCTGCAATGTCTATTTCGGAAAGCTCTCCGAAAAGCTGGGCGGAGATACTTTGGAAAAATACACGAAAAAAGCAGGTCTTATGGACAGCCTGGACATCAACGGGATCCATACAGCCGCAGGGACCTTTGAGTTCCCGAGCAGCGGCGTCACCCTGGCCTGGACCGGGATCGGACAAAACAAGGATATGATCAACCCATGTGCTATGATGGTTTACATGGGAGCTATCGCCAATGATGGAACCGCGGTCCTGCCGACTTTGATCAAGCCGACTACCTTCCTCGAAAAACAGAAGGCTAAAATTCCTAAATTCGGAAAAAAAACAAAGTCCATGATCGACTCTTCAACAGCACAGTCACTGACTGAAATGATGGCAAACAATGTAGAAAACAAATACGGCTCTGACATGTTCCCCGGACTTAATGTGTGTGCAAAATCAGGGACGGCGGAAGTTGGAGGCAACAAGCGTCCAAATGCCTGGTTCACAGGATTTCTGGATGATCCAGAGCATCCATATGCATTCATCGTCCTCGTGGAGAACGGCGGACACGGTGCACAGGTGGCCGGAAGCGTAGCCAACAAGGTATTACAGAGCGCAGTCAATCGATAAAAGAAAGAATGAGGTAAGATAACAACTATGAAATATGAAATAACACCGCAGGGAGTCTGCCCTGCAAGACTGGAATTTGAACTGGATGGAAATGTAGTGCATAACGTACAGTTCCTGGGAGGATGCAACGGCAATCTTCAGGCTGTCTCCAGACTGGTCGAGGGTCTGACCGTTGATCAGATCAAAAGCAAGCTTTTAGGGATCCACTGCGGATTCAAGGACACTTCCTGCTCCGATCAGCTGGCACGTGCTATCGTTGCGGCCGCAGAACAGGAACAGCAGAAATAGAAAGGAACATTTCCCATGGGATCACTTCTGATCAAACTGTTTATCAAAAATCCAGATAAAACCGACGACCCTGATGTGCGAGAGCAATACGGCAAATTTGCCGGCGTAGTTGGGATCGTCTCTAACCTGCTCCTTTGTCTGATGAAAGTGGCGCTCGGACTTCTTTCCCGAAGCATTGCTATCATTGCAGACGGGATCAACAATCTGGCAGATGCGTCTTCTTCCATCATCACTCTGGTAGGCTTCAAGCTGGCCGCACAGCCTGAAGATGAGGATCATCCTTATGGTCATGCTCGTATCGAATACCTGACAGGACTTTTCGTATCGATCTTTATCATCGTCATCGGGCTGCAGCTGCTCAAGACTTCCATCGACAAGATCCTTCACCCGGAACCGGTGGAATTCAGCTATTTAACAGTGGGTATGCTGGCAGCAGCGATCCTGATCAAGCTGTGGCAGTCTTTGTTTAATTCCAGCATCGGCAAAAAGATCAAGTCGGTGACCTTGACAGCAACGGCTGCGGACAGCCGAAACGATGTGATCGCAACGTCTGCGGTTCTGGCCAGCCTGCTCTTTGGCAAGTTTACGGGACTTCAGATCGATGGTTACATGGGATGTCTGGTCGCACTGTTTATCGTCTGGTCCGGCATCCAGCTGGTAAGAGAAACTTCCAGCCCGCTTCTGGGGGAAGCACCGGATCCCCATCTGGTGGAAAGCATTCGGCAGATCGTATGCAGAGATCCCAGCGTCCTTGGCATCCACGATCTGATGGTGCATAACTACGGACCAGGGAAGATCTTTGCGTCCGCTCATATCGAAATGGATGCAGGCGGCGATGTCATGACCAACCACGATATCATCGACAATATAGAGCGGCAGGTGAAGCACTCTCTTCGCATCGAATTCGTCGCTCACATGGACCCTATTAAAACCAACGATCCACAGGTAAACAAGACCAGAGCCGCCATCTCCGAAGCATTTTCGAAAATGGATGGTCTGGAAAGCATCCACGATTTTCGGATCGTGCCGGGGCCTTCCCACACCAACGTCATCTTCGACGTAGTACTGTCCCATAACTGCATCCTGACGGAAAACGATATCCGCAGCATCGCCAAACGAGCGCTGGATGAACTTGGCGACGGCCACACATATTATCCGGTCATTACTTTTGACAAAATGTACACCCACCTTGGGAACGAAGAGAATTTATAGGCACAAAAAAACGACTTCGGAGTCCTGTGAAAATACTGTAATGTATTTCGCAGATCCAAGTCGTTTTTTTCTGTCATTTTTCGTATTCCGCCCGCAGGATCTCGATTTCTCCGGCGTATCCCGGCAGCTCGTTTGGCGTTTCCAAGATACACGGCAGTCCCTGAAGTTTAGGGTGGCGGATGACATTTGCGATCGCTTCAAGTCCGATCGTTCCTTCTCCGATCTTCGCATGACGATCTTTATGAGAACCCGGTGGATTGAGACTGTCATTGATGTGAAGAGCATGGAGCCTTTCTCCTCCAGCACTCCATCCAGATCGCTTACGATATCGTATCCGGCGTCGCTCACATGACACGTATCCATGCAGACGCCGATCTTATCCTTCTGCTCCACGCCGTCGATGATGGCACGCAGCTCTTCAAACCTGCCTCCCACCTCGCTGCCTTTTCCCGACATGGTTTCCAGCAAAATGATCGTGCTCTGCTCTGGGCGAATGATCTTGTTGAGCAGCTCGCAGATCAGCTCGATTCCCTTCTCTACGCCCTGTCCCACATGGCTTCCCGGATGAAAATTGTAATAGTTTCCCGGCACATATTCCATCCGCTTCATATCATCTTCCATGGCAAATAACGCAAAATCACGGACCTTCTCCGTAGCTGAGCACGGGTTCAGCGTATAAGGCGCATGGGCTACCAGCTTCGCAAAATGATGCTCATCAGCCAGTTCTAAAAACCGTTTCACGTCTTCAGGATCGATGTCCTTAGCCTTGCCGCCCCGCGGATTTCTGGTGAAAAACTGAAACGTGTTTGCTCCGATGGAAAGGGCTTCTTCTCCCATGTGTTCGAATCCCTTGACCGAAGATAAATGACAACCTATCTGCAGCATAACATCTTCCTCTCAGCGTTTTACAGCGGCGAAAAATCCGAAGCCGGGCGTTTGCAGATCGGGCATACAAAATCATCTGGAAGGGTATCCCCTTCATAAATATATCCGCAGATATTGCAGACAAATCCCTTTTTCTTGCCCTCCTCAGCTTTCTCTTCTGCAGGCTCTGCCAGTTCTGATGCAAGATCCATGTGTCCCGGAGTCAGTTCTTTTGCCAGTGCTTCGATCTGCCCTCTGGACGCATCGTTTAACTTCGATTTGATCGTTACATTGTTTTCTGCGATCTTGATGTTCTTAGCTCCTTCAAGCTCCTTCTTCATGGCACGCATAGCAGCCGGACCCCAGCTGCCGTTTTCGATGAAGCCTACATAGCGATTCTGGAAATTACGTTCTGTCAGTTCGTCAATAAACTGCTGCATGAACGGGAACATGCCACCGTTGTACGTTGTCGTTGCCAGTACCAGACGATCGTAGCGGAATGCATCTTCTACAGCCTCAGCCATATCACATCTTGCCAGGTCATTCATTTCGATGGTCTCCACACCGTTTTCT
>ERZ826220.2875-NODE-2875-length-14013-cov-4.954721_pt1 | contig 14013 bp, 17 predicted proteins | sample MGYA00519927_ERZ826220 | MGnify/ENA primary metagenome ERZ826220 (study PRJEB31778, sample SAMEA3449225) | human gut metagenome | biome: human gut; feature: human-associated habitat; material: faeces | place: United Kingdom | collected 2010/2012 ...
AAATACATTTTTTTTCATAATGTCGTTATTTAATTTAGATTAATTGTTTGTGTTAGATCTCTTGTGAAATCAAATTTAAAAGAGGCATATTCACTATTCTCTTGCATGATCACACAATCATAAGACTGCCCTTCTTGAAGGTTGCTGATTTCATATGTTAATTGTCTTCCACAAAGACAATTAGCATCATCGCCAATTGGCGTGAATTTAATTATGATTACTTTTTCATTATAACTGATACTCGACTCTATTTTTTCCAGAGCGCAATTCAGTTGGACATGGTACATGTCCACTCTTAGAGTGTTTGTGTTAACTGCACTGATTTCTACATAAGCGGTCTCTTCTTGCGCCTTGGTCAAGTTTTTCCCCGTGGCGCATTCCGAGTAGGAACCATTTTTTAGGTACACGCTGTTTTCCTTATCGTTACAACTTATAAGGATCATAGCGATTATTGCCATGAATTGCAAAATAATGATTTTCATAAATAGAATGTTAATTTAATATCTTTATTATTAGAAATAGAAAACCATACGCTTTACTAAAAAGTAGAAGTTGGTTTGGCTAGTTTAGATTCAGTCTTACATTTTATAGAAACAGTTTGCCAAAATAACAATCAACCATTAAAGAATTTAGGTATATTGCACGATGTAGAACATGAATTGATTGACTATAAAGCTAAGTGTAATGAATACCTAGATAAATGGCAAACGCTAGAATTTCGGTGCAGAATATTAATTGCTTATTTACGAAAATATTGTAAAGTTGTTAAATTAGATGATGAACTTGTTCGTACTTGTGAGAAAATATTGGCTGGAAAGATTGTATATTAAGGAGGAACAAAATGACTTTATTAATGGGTGTAGATGTTAGCAAATATCAAGGCGTTGTCGATTGGTCTAGGCTTAAAGAGTATGGGTACACATTTGCAATCATACGCGCAGGCTATGGGATGTATGAAAAACAGGAAGATCCTTATTTCATAAGAAATATAACTGAAGCTATTGACAAGGGCTTTGATATTGGTGTTTATTGGTTTAGTTATGCTTCGAACGAAGTAGACGCAGAGGCTGAAGCTAGTTTATGTTATCAAACCATTAAGCCTTATTTATCAAATATTAATATAGGTGTATTTTTTGATTATGAATATGATTCGGTAAATTATTATTACGAAAGATACCAGAAGAGGCCAACACAAGCATTGACTAAAAGCATGTTCTTAAGTTTTCATCATTACTTACAGCGTTATAATATAAAAACCGGAATTTACACTAATCATGATTTCATTACATCATATTTTAAAGGTCTTGACTATGATAGCAAAGAATTTTTATTATGGTTTTCCGACCCTTCCAATAACTATAGAGATAACTATTCATGGGACATTTGCCAGACGGGAATTTTAGAAATTGACGGGGTTAATTTTGACATTAATATTATGCCAGAGCATATAACGGAAAAGCCAGCTGAAGATGGTTTTATAGTTTATACTATTAAATCAGGAGATACACTTTCTGGGATAGCGTCTAAATATGGTGCGACTTTATCGCAATTATTAGCTTGGAATCCTGAATATAAAACAAATCCAAATATTATATATACAGGACAAACCGTAAAAATAAAGATTCTGACAGCTTCAGGTTATGCAGAAGGTGACATAGTAAAAATAAAAAAAAGCGCTCAATATTATGCTGGCGTGAGTGTTTTAATTCCAGAATATTATAAAGGGGTTAACTTCACCGTTATGCAAGTGAAATCAGACCGTATACTTTTAAAGGAAATATATTCATGGGTTGCCATTAATGACGTGGAAAAAGCCGAGTAATCGGCTTTTTTTACTAAAGAAAGGAATTGATAGAATGGAAAAAGCGAAAACGATTTCAATTACTGTTTCACGTGAAACGCTCGATATTTTAGATAGAATTGTTTTATTGACCGATAAGACGCGCAGCGCGGTTATTCGGGATATTGTGAAAGAATCATGGATTGATTATTGTAGAAAGCAAGGTGGCTTATTTGAGTAATAACAATTTAAAGCTAGGAGATTATAACGTTTATAATCCATATAGCTTAGTTAGGAAATTCAGTGAAAAGGAACTAAGGGCGGAGTATACCAGGCTGAGAAGTATAGCGATGAAAAGGCTTGACAGATTATCAAAAACAGAATTTAATCAAAGTGCTACATTTAAGGCTAATTCTCAAGGTTTTCCGACAGCTAGAAGTTTGAAGGATGTAAAAGGGGTGGCTTATGAATTAACAGCAGTGAGCAAATTTGTTGCTAGTAGTTACTCGACCGTAAAAGGCCAGAAAAAAGCAAAAGCTGAGATGTTAAAATCCTTGCAAAAGAATTACCCAAATATAACAGATGAAAACTATTGGAATTTTATAGCATTTATGAATTATGCACGTGAAAAATACGGTGGAAAAATTTACGATAGTGAACAAATAGCCGAACTATTTAACGTGGCGCAAGAAAAGCAAATTCCGCAGCACATATTATTGCGAAGAATTAACGTATTTAGAAAACATATACCCCAAATTCGAGAGTTACCGGATTTTGATAGAAAAGCGGTAGGAATGAGCCGTTCTAAATTCTACGAGAAACTAAAATTCTAGGTGATTATTATGCTATTAACCAATCAATATACAACAGATTTAAAGCAAATTAAACGGCAAAAGCGCCCGGTTGGGAATAATGCTTATAAGGGTGAGCCGTTTTATTATAAAGACATTGTGTGCGCTTTTGATATAGAGACTAGCAAGATTAAATACAAGGAAGAATACGACAAAATAAAAAAGGAGATTGTTCCACGGTATCAAGCTTTTATGTACGTGTGGCAATTTCAATTAGGGCTCGAATATACGATTATAGGGAGAACATGGGAAGAGTTTTTAAAATTATGTCACCAAATTTGCAACCAGCTAAGAGACAATGAACGGCTGGTGATATATGTGCATAATTTATCTTATGAGTTCACGTTTTTATCTGGAATATATCATTTCAAACCCGAGGAAGTTTTTGCAGTAGATAAACGCGCTATTTTAAAGTGCATAATGTTTAATAAGCTAGAGTTTAGGTGTTCTTACAGGCTTTCTAATATGTCATTATTGGAATTTACAAAGGCTGAGAATGTAGAGCACCGCAAATATAGCGAAAAATACGATTTCGATTATAATACTATTCGTTATCCATGGACGCCATTAGATTCCGATGAATTATTATATTGTCAAAATGACGTTCTGGGATTGGTTGAAGCTGTGCACAGTCGGTTAAAAAATTACAACGATACTTTATATACTATACCACTTACTAGCACCGGGTATGTTAGAAGAGAAGCAAAAAAAGCCATGCGCGGGGTTAATCGCGTATGGCTTAGGGAAATTATGCCAGGGTATGAGGTTTACAAAGCATTGCGGGAAGCATTCAGGGGAGGCAATACCCATGCAAACCGTTATTATGTGGGAAATATTGTTGAAAATGTTAAAACTATGGACCTAGAAAGTGCATATCCAGCGGCACAAGCGTGCTTTAAATTTCCAATGACACCATTCAAACCAATAGAGGAAAAATTTATAACCTATGATAGATTAACCGATTTATTAAATAAAGGAAAAGCGCTGCTTATGCGAGTTGCTTTTTATGATTTTAAATTAAAATATAAATATTGGGGCTTTCCTTATTTAGCAAAGGCGAAATGCAGGGAATGCGTGGGGACTATAGAAGATAATGGCAGATTATTACAGGGTCAATATATTGAGACAACCATAACAGATATTGACTTGAAAATTATTATTGATGAATACGATATTAAAGATATTTTATTTATAGATTGTTATTATTCCAATTATGATTATTTACCGGCTTGTTATCTTGAATTACTTAAAAATTGGTATACAAAGAAAACAGAGTTAAAGGGTGATGATAATCATGAATATGAATATAGCAGATTAAAAGCGCTATTAAATTCTATATATGGCATGACTGCACAGGATCCAGTAAAGGAAAGTAATTTGTATATTGATGTAGAAGCCTTTGACAGTATAGAAGCGGTTCAAGAATATATAGGGAATAATATTGACGATTTAGATTTATTTGTTATTGATACCCGGAAAAGCGCTGAAGAATTACTAGAAGAACATAATAAAAGGGCGTTTTTGCCTTATCAATGGGGAGTATGGACTACATGCTATTGTAGGTTAATGCTTGAAAAGGGTTTAAAGCTAGCGGGAGATAATGCTATTTATTGTGATACTGATTCGGTTAAGTATTTGGGCTCTGTAGATTTTACAGAGTATAACCATAGACAGAAAGCAATAGCAAAGGAAAAAGGATTTTCTGCAATAGATAACGCGGGGAATCGTCATTATATAGGCATGTTTACACCTGATAAGGATTACACTAGGTTTATAACCTGGGGCGCTAAAAAATACGCCTTTACCTATATTAAAGACGGAAAAGAAAAAACAAGTGTGACAATTTCGGGCGTTAATAAAAAGCTAGGAGGTGAAGAGCTAGAAGAGCATGGAGGTTTAAACGCGCTTTTAAATAGTGGGGAAGGCCCTTCCTTTACCTTTGTAAAGGCGGGAGGTACTGAAAGCGTATATAATGACTTTCCAGAGATAAAGGAACTAGAAGCAGAGGGGAAGATATTACCTATAACGCGAAATGTAGTGATTAAAGATTCAACCTATCAGCTTGGAATAATTCCCGAATATAATAGACTATTACAAGATTGTCATTTATTGCTTAAATGTCTTGACATGGATTGAAATATAATATAATATATATTTAATACTTAAATTATAAGGAGTGTGCGCAATGCTAAACAATGTTACTTTTGTTGGTCGTCTTACAGCAGATCCGGAGCTTCGCAATACGCAAGGAGGGAAAACAGTAGTTTCCTGCAATATTGCAGTACAGAACAGCAAAGAGGAAACGGTATTTATTTCAACTGTTTTCTGGAATAAGCTAGCCGAAACACTGTCTAAGTATTGCAAAAAAGGCAGCTTGATTTCCGTTCAAGGCTTTCTTAAAAATGATAAATATAAAGATGTGCAAATTTTGCGCGTGGTAGCGGTTCAATTCCACATGTTGGATCCTAAAAAAGATAACAAGGAAGACCTACTTTTCTAAAATTTTCAGAGCGAAAAAAACAGCCGTCCGGCTGTTTTTTTGCATTACAGGAGTGTTAAGAATGAAAACAGAATGGTTATATACACCGGACGAATGGCTGAATGTTCCAGAAATTGTAAAGCGCTGTGAAGCGCAGGGCATTACCTTTATTTATATAGTTGGAGGCCGTGGAACAGGTAAGACGTATGGAGTTTTTGATTATGTTCTAACCAATAATATAGGATTTACATATTTAAGGCGTACACAATTAGCCTTTGATACTATATTAACTGACGAATTAAATCCATTTAATCAATACAATGCGGACCACAACATAAATATAATAATGAAAAAAAATACCAAGGTGTCGGCGGGTATTTTTTATGGTATTGAGCAAGACGAGATAATAAAACCAAGTGGCAAGGCTATTGGAGTAGCTGGGGCCTTAACAACCTTTTCTAAATTGCGCGGCCTTAGCGGTGAATGGATGAAACTATTCTTTTATGATGAATTTATACCAGAACGACACGAGAAAAAAATAAAAGGTGAAGCTGCTGCTTTTTTTAATGCTTATGAAACAATAAACCGTAACCGTGAGTTTAAAGGTCAAAAGCCTTTACTAGCAATAGCAGCGAGCAATAGCGAAGATATAGGCTGTAGCTTATTTTTAGAGCTAGGCTTGATTAAACATTTTATGAATATGGAGAAAAAAGGCATTGAGGTTAAATTTATGCCAGAACGTAAAATCTGTTTAATTGATTTGCGTTATTCTGAAATCAGCCGTAAGAAAAAAGAACAGGCCTTATATATTCAAACCAAGGGAACCCGCTTTTATGACATGTCTATAGGGAATAAATTTGATTATAATACAGGGAGTAAAATTGAATCACATTCTCTAAAGGGCTATAACGCTATAGCGGCGATTGGAGAAATTACTATTTATGCAAATAGAAAGGGCGACTATTATATATCACATCATAAGTCAGGAAATCCTGAAACGTTCACAACTGACGACATAGGCATAGCAAGATTTAAAAGCCACTATATACATTTATGGATGGATTACATGGATAATCTGATAACCTTTGAAGATGAAGCCTGTGAAATCGCATTTCAAAAATATTTTGATTGACAAAAAGTTATATTAGAAGTAATATATACTTATGGTATTCCTAACAAACCGGCCAATGTGCAGGCCTCGGAAGGGCGCGCCGGTACAGTTCACCGCACACTAGGAACTTGATTGTTTAGGGCCATAACAAAGAAAGGGGGTGAAGTGATGACTTGTGCAAGCTTCATTCCTTTTCTTGTTATTATAGTATTTATTATCTTAGATATTATAACCGGATTAGTAAAAGCCTTTTATAACAACTCGTATTCATCAAGTGAAATGCGCAAGGGAGGCCTTCGGAAAATTGGGATTTTCCTAGCCGTTGTATTGTGTTATATTGTTGAAGTGTGCTTACCTTATTTAAATGTTACAATTAATATTCCAATAACCGTTATAGCGGCGGTGTACCTTGTATTTATGGAAATAACTAGCATTATTGAAAATCTCAGCGCATTAAATCCTAATATTAAGGATTTTCTGGAAAGCATTATAAACAAAATAAAGGGAGGTTCTAAAGATGAAAGTAAATGATATTGTTGAGCTATGCAAAGCGGGCTTCAAAGCTGACCAGATTTTACAGCTTGTTGCCGCAGAGCATAACGAAGGGCAGAGCGCGCCTGCTGCGCCTGCTGCGCCTGCTGCGCCTGCTGTCGATAACTCAGCTATTGAATCAAAGGCGCTTGACCAAATTAACGCAACGCTAAAATCCTTGACTAGCGCAATTCATGCAAATAATATTCAAACCGTTGGCGGAGATTATCCAAAAGAACAAAGCGTTGATGATATTATAACCGCCGCAATTATTAACCCACCTAGTAAAGCGTAATAGCTTTACAATTAACGAATATATGAGGAGTGATAACGAATGAGTGTTAACCAGCTAACAGTAAACCAGGCAGCAACTGTTTTTAATGAAATTGTACATCAGGCAACAGGTCAAACGAATTTGAAGGTAACTGATACGTCGTCATTTGTTTCAGCGGCAACAACGGTTTCGCTCGCCGGCTATGATAAGTTATTGACCGCGATGTCTCAGGTTTTAGCGAGAACTATTTTCAGCGTAAGACCATATAATGCTAAATTTGCAGGGCTTAGAGCGAGCCCGCAACGGTTCGGAAATCATACGCGTAAAGTAAATTACCTTGATGATGATTTTGAGGATTCGCCCGCATTTGAATTACAGCAGGGACAATCTATTGACATGTACACCGTCAATAAGCCTCGCGTTGTTCAAACAAATTTCTATGGTTTTAACACCTACGCCAAGCATAAAACCTTTTATGATAACCAACTCGATATGTCCCTTCGGACGCTAGACGAATGGGCCGAGTTTTTCAATGGTGTTATGGTTAACATTAACAGCCAGATTGAACAGGTGCATGAGAACGTAGCAAGGGCTACTGTTGCGAACTTTATCGGTGGCGTTAATGTTGCTAATCCTACATGTGTTGTTCATCTGCTCACAGAATATAATACGTTAACCGATCAAACATTAACAGTGAATGATATTTATAAATCTGACAACTTTATAGCGTTTGTGCGCTGGCTATATGCTAGGATTGAGGTTTTAAGCGAACGTCTAACGGAACGCACTCAGCTGTGGCATGTTAATATTAAAGAGAACGAAGTAAAGCGGCATACCCCTAAAAATAAACAAAAGGTTTACTTGTTCAACGATTTCATGAGCCAGGCGCGCACGATGGTACTATCTGATTTGTTCCAGCGCGATAGCATGAAAATGGTTGACTATGAAGGGGTTAACTTCTGGCAATCCATTGATTCGCCGGACCGCATAGACGTGACACCTGTATATACAAATGCGGAAGATGGCACGCTAGTAACTGGTGTAGAACAAAAAATTAATAAAGTCCTAGGCGTTATTTTCGACGAGGAAGCAATTGGATTTATGCCTAAAAATCAAGCTATGGGCGCAACGCCGCATAACGTCGCAGGCCGTTATACTAATCTATGGTGGCATTGGGACGAATGCTATTATAATGATTTTACGGAAAATGGTATCGTTCTTCTACTGGACTAATAAAAAAAAGCCCCGTTAATTCGGGGCTTTTTTAGGAGGTGTAAGCGTTGGAATGTTATCTTTATACATTTTCTAAAAAACAGAATAGCACAAAAATACCAACTAATGGCACATTATTTGATATTAATTTCCTAAGTCCCACGGATATGCTAAACCCTAACATTGAGTTAATTCTTGATTCAGAACCATATGCTTATAATTACGCATATATTTGGCGTACTCATCGCTATTATTTTGTTTCTAACTGGACATGGGACGCTGGGCGCTGGATTGCTTCGCTGTCTGTTGACGCTTTGGCAAGCTGGAGGACTGAAATAGGAAAACAAAATATTTATGTTTTGCGTGCATATAGTGGAGCTAACCACTATATAAAAGATCCTTATTATCCGATTACTAATAACATTACTGTTGATAATCAAGCTACTGATGATCTGTGGACATTATCACAAATAGGCGTTCCATTAAATAATGGTACTTTTGTTATAGGATTGGTTTCTGATAGTGGAATCCCTACATATTATATGGCTGATTATTCAAGGTTAACTAGGTTTATAGACTTTATTTACTCTGATGAATTTTTAAGAACCGTATCATCTGGCTGGTCACAATTTGACGAAAGTTGGAAAACTCGTTTTAATCCTATTGATTATATCACATCCATTATATGGTTGCCATTAACTCAATCAATAATTATGGATACACCAGCAAGAATAGGGTACTGGGACGCGGTAGCATTAGGTGCTATGGTTGGTACTGAGTTCATGCGTACAGTAACGTTTTCATTACCAGACCATCCGCAATCTACACCACGAGCATATTTAAATTATGAACCCTATAGCAACTATTCTATATATGTCCCAAGGGTTGGCATAATTCAATTACCATCTGATTTAGCGCGACAAGGTAATAACACTTTAACTGTGCGTATTGATGGGGTTACAGGCAGGGGTGTTATTACAATAACATCTAATGCTGGGACTTATTATAAAGAATCTTGTACTATTGGAGTACCTATACCATTGTCAGGAGTTAGACAAGCCGGCCTAGATTCAATACTTTTAACAACCTCATTACTGCCGATGGTTACTAATTTAGCAACGGGCAATATTGCAGGTGCTGGACTATCCGCAGTATCAGCTTCATATAATATAAGTCAGCGAATAACGCCGCAATCCTCAAGTATTGGAGGTTCTGGAGTTATTGATGAAGGAAATGCTTGCATAGTAAATTCTGTTTTTAGACATATAACATCAACATCAATTCCAGATTTAGGCTCTCCAGTCTATGCAGCTAGAACCATTAATAGTATGAGTGGTTTTATTATGGGTTATCATGCTGATATTGAAATCCCATGCACTGATATTGAACTGGAATCTATTAGAAATTATATAGAAGGTGGTTTTTTCTATGAATGATATATATAGGCAAGGTGCACCTTATGATTATAATCATATCAACATTTATAACAGTGAGATTTCACCCTCTACAGTGCATAGCCAAAACGCAGCTTTAACGGGCTATTTTAGGCGTTATTTACTACAAAAGGCTATGAGTACCTTTAAATGGAAATTTCCCGAATTTTGGGCCGAAAATTACCTTTTATACTGCCTGTATTGTTGGGGCAGCTTTACTATTTTCAATACTGATAAATTCGGAGTTATTGCGAACGGGTGCACACTGGGCGGCTATAATGTATTTTATCAACCCTTGTTTTGCGTGGTGGCTAATCCGCTTTTAAAAGGCTCCAGGAAGCTGATTATTGATAAGCAATGTACTTTAATTTATATGCAGCCTGATTATGGCGGTATTATGGATTTAGTCAATTATTATGCTGAATTGATGGCAATTACCAGTGAAGCGCTATCGTTAAATATGTTCAATAGTAAACTAACCTACGCATTCGCTGCTAGAAATAAGAGTACCGCAGAAAGCTTCAAAAAAATGCTCGATATGGTTAACCGTGGCGATAGCGCCGTATTTTATGATAATAAGCTAGTCAATAATCAAGGGGATCCTTTGTTTCAGTATTTTCAATCAGACCTAAATAAAAATTATATCGCAAGTGATATTCTGGTAGACCTTCAGAAAATAGAGAATCAATTTGCGCAAGACATAGGTTTGCCAAATGCCAACACCGAAAAGAAGGAAAGGCAAATTGTTGACGAGGTTAATGCGAATAATGTGGAAACATTTACACGCTGCGATATGTGGCTAAAAACATTAAAAAAACAATGCGAGAAAGCTAACAATATGTTTCAAGCTGATTTGATTTCTGTTGATTGGCGTGTAAATCCTTTAGAAAATGGGGGAGGTGTTATGAGTGAAAGCCTGGCTGTCAATTCTAGGCCTGTATAATTATGATAATTCAATTTTTAATTTGTTTGTTGTTCCTGATGGGATGGATAAAGAGCTAATTATTAATAATATTCTATTAGAATGTGCTGAAATGGAAATTATATACCCGGAGCCTGATATAATGAAAAATGCTATCGGGCTATGGTCAAATAAACAGCTAGAAAGCTGGGAGCGTATGTATAAAGCCATGCAACTAGAATATGACCCTATTTATAATTATGATAGATTTGAGGAATGGCTTGATAGCAATACAGCAACAACACATTCAAATACCAATTCTAATTTAAATAGAAAAGGTAGTACTAAACATCAAGTTAATGCATTTAACCGTGGAATTACTGACAGCAATATTGATAGTATTGATAATACTGATACTGATAATACAAACACTAATTCTAATAACTCAGCAATTGGAGCACATTCCGGGCACCTATATGGCAATATCGGGGTGACCACAAGTCAGGATATGCTGCTTAGTGAGGTCAACGTCTCTAAATTCATAGTACAGGATTATATAATTGAACAGTTTAAAGAAAGATTTTGTCTTTTAGTTTATTAGTGAAAGGATGATTATAATGGCATTTGAACAATTTCCTTATAGTAATTTTCATGACCTTAACCTTGATTGGGTGCTTCAAAAGGTTAAAGAAGCTATGCGGGGGTATGCCGAACTGTCAACGAAAGTAGATGGCTTTGAAGTTACTTTACAAGGTGCTCTTGATTATATCAATAATTATTTTAAAAATCTGGACGTACAGGATGAAATAGACAAGAAGCTGCAAGAAATGGCAGACAGCGGAGAGCTTGCGGATATTGTGGCACAGTTTATCAAAGCGCCGTTTACATATTTGAATTTTTCAGCAGCTGTAGCCGATAAACTGCCTGCTAATTCGTTTTTTATAATTAGACGCTATGCAAATAATACTTATTCATCTAGCGGTTCAATTTTCTATGTTGGCACGTCTTCTAGTACAACGACAATTCCTTATAACAATTTATTCGCTGAATGTATCTCTCCAATACTTACCCCCGAAACGTTAGGGGCTACACCTGACGGAAGCACTCCCGCGGATAATATTATAAAATCATGTATTGAATATTCTTTAAAGAACTATACTATTATAGTCGATGGCACTTACAATTTGTCTACTTCCTATATTGTCAACGATAATTTTATAATCAAAAACCCTACATACACCAATAATAAACATAGATTAATTCAATATAAAAAACTTAATATATCATTTTCAGGCTCTCAAACTATGCTTAGAGGCGACCAATATAATTCTGAAATTAAATCAGATGGTTCATTTCAAGGAGCTTGCTATAATTCAAAAACTGACAGGATTGTTATGGCTCAAACTTATAACGATAATTCCGCTACATTGTTTGAGTGGGCACCTGATATGTCCAGAGTACTTGCCGCTCATCCAAATTTAAAATTGTATCACGCTAATGATCTTTGCTACGACCCTGTAGGTGATTGTTACTTTGTCGCTCCGCTGAAGGAAGCTGCTGGATATTCCACTATTTTAAAGGTCAATAGTACTTTTTCAACTGTTACGCCTGTAGTAATATATCAAATTTCCGACACTGTTAATCAAACAGTATCAAATATTTCATACGATTCTATTAATGACCTGTTTTATATTCGGTGCGGTTGGGATTTATTGATATTAGATCGTCAATGGAATACAGTATATAGGAATCGACATATAAATATTTATAATGACGGTTCAACTCCTACGTTTTTAAATCCGCTTAATTCAAAAAATGCTATGCAAGGCAGCGAATGCATTAACGGTACTTATATCCAATCTGCTTATTGTAAATCTGGAAATAGTAATCCTAGATGGCAAGATTTACTTGCTTCTATTAACCCTATTACTGGAAACATTATGGACACGTGGCAATTTAACGAATCTAATCATATGGAAGCCGAAAGTCTGGTTTTCACAGGTTCCTATTTTTATGTTTTTGCACACTATGCACAATATATAGGATTCCAGCGCCTACAGATTACAGATAATTCGGATTTGAGACCTACACCTATTACTGACATTCAAAATATCTATGTAAATGAAAATGCAGGCTCAAACGCTGGGGATGGCCTCTCATCCAGCACACCTATGCTCTCATTGCAAGACGCTATTAACACATATGGGAATCAACCTTGTAATATTTATTTAATGTCCAATATTTCGCAAAATATCACTATTAATTATATTACATCATCATTATTCATTCAGAGTCAAACATCAAGCACTTTATTTACTATATCGGGCACTGTTAGCATTAATAATTCATATGGAATATATTTTGCTAATTGTATTATTACGGCCTCTGTTACTGCCTCTCGTTCTATTGTAAATTATGGCAGCGGTGTTACATTCTCGGGAGTTTCTGGTACTGCTTCTAATAATACCGACGGCTCGCTTGTATATTTTAATTCAACCGCCTTTAATAATTGTAAAGCTGCGATAAGAGCATCAACCTCTGCGTTGTGCAGGTGTTGGTCTTGTCAAGGAACCGGAAACACTACAGGATATTATGCGCAATATGGAGGCATTATTTTTAGTTCGAATAACTCAATGAGCGCCACGACATTATTTAATCACACTAACGGCTCAACAATTATAGCTAATAATGCATTTGTGTAATAATTTTCAATAAAAAGGTTCAGGTATTACCTGAACCTTTTTTCTCTTTGTAAATATCAGTTAAACGCTTATTAAGAAAATTATAAATGCATGTTGAACAAGGCATATTCTTTAGACATTTATAACGGTATGTATTGTTATGGCAGAAATCACACTTTGCTAAAATGTGACTAATTGACTTAACAACATCCTTTTCCTCCATTGCTCTTACTCGTTCCGAAAGTACACGCATAGTGCTTGAATTCCTTACAAGGTCTTCATTAAAGGACTTTTCTAATCTCATAACTTCCCTTCGTAACATTAATTCTATTTGTTCAATTGTCTTCTTGTTCATTATTCAAATCCTCCACTAAATCAGCCATAAAAATATTAATCCCTATCTCTTGGCTTTTATCAAAATTAAGCCTAATATACACAGCACCATCAGAAACCACATAGGAAGTATAACCGCTTTCAAACTCAATAGGTGCCATAGCAAACGGTATTAATGCGCTTTGTGATGAAATTTCTATAAGTTTAAAAAATCTGTAATTTGATTCCATTATTTACATTCCTCCAGTTCCTTAAATAATTTACTTTCATATGGCAACCCTTTCTAAATGTTTGATTATATAGTAGCACTAATGAATAGCATTGTATAGTTACAATATTGTTACTATTGGTTACAGAATTGATATTTGTAACGGTGTTACATTGGGGAAGTCCAGGGATACCCCGGGGGGGTATATTAGGGTACTTT
>ERZ826220.2883-NODE-2883-length-13988-cov-21.032513_pt1 | contig 13988 bp, 13 predicted proteins | sample MGYA00519927_ERZ826220 | MGnify/ENA primary metagenome ERZ826220 (study PRJEB31778, sample SAMEA3449225) | human gut metagenome | biome: human gut; feature: human-associated habitat; material: faeces | place: United Kingdom | collected 2010/2012 ...
GTTCTTCGCACTCGGCTTGCCAAGCAGCATATTTCTCGGAAATCAGTCTTCCCATATCAATTATCCCTCCACCAACTTAAACGCGGATCTTGCGTGTTGAGTTGTAATTCCCGCAAGTTTCCCGCAAGTTACACGCAAGTTTTCCGCAAGTCCGTTTCCATCAATTTATAGCAAACCACCTTGCGGCGCTTGTCTTTCCTTCGCAAAAAACTTTTCCGTCCTTTTTCAATTCCTTCATCAAATCTTGAATTTGATTGCGGTTGAGCCCCGGCAAAACTTGCTGCAATTCTTTGAACGGAGTACCAACTTCGTTGTTCTGGCGGATGTGCTTTAGCAGCAACTCCTTGTTGGTATCTCGATCCAATCCGACGTGCCTTGTATGCACACCGGTTTTTCCCGTTGCCGCATAGAGGCTTCTGGCAAGAACGTACTTCTTGCGACCGATATGCTCGACAATACCCATCTCGATCAGCCGATTCAGGCGAGACTGCATCTTCTCACTCAGCGGTCTTTCATGGTACAGAGCATCAATCACAAGGAAATCCTCGGTGGACAGCAGCTCCGCACCTCTCTCGCTGATCCGGTTGATAACGGAAAGCATCGCTTTGTCGAGGATCAGTCCGTTCAGAGTAACGCTGACGAAGAAGTCATCCGTACCTGTGAAGTCAGGAAGCGGTTTTGCCTCCTGCACACTCAGCTCAAACATCAGGTTCATGCCCTGACCAGAACGCTCCACCATGCCGCAGAGGGAAAGGATCTCCGCAATACGGCGGTTGCGCGGGAGCTGGCGATCCAATATGTTGTCAAGCGTAATGCCGAAGGGAAGTCCGCCGGGGCTTTCGACAACCAATCTGTCGCGGAACTGGCGGACAAAGATGCTTCCGCCAAACTGATAGTTTCTGTGGCTCACCGCGTTCAGAATCGCTTCTCGGACAACGCGCTCATTGAAGGTCGCAATGTCAAACACGAAAAAGCCTTCCTGATAATGCTGCTTATCGTTCCGCAGATTGACAAGCTCCCACACGCGGTCATAGCAAGCGAAGAAGCCAACCTTAAACTCTTCTCTCTGATTGGCAGGCCCCGACGCTTCGGAGGAACGATACTCAAAAATGATCTCCGCTTGCGGCAAATACTTAATGATCGCCGCGTTCTTGCCGAACAGGATCAGAGCTGCATACGTCACGCCGTCATCCGTAATGGCACCGCAGTCATGGAGAAGTTGCTGCTTAGACAGCGTGGCAAGCTGCTTTTTGCCGCTCTTTTCGATCCACTTGGTGCGGAAGTTTTCAATGGCGGTCTCGTCCAAATCATCGATTGTTGCCCCGGCGCAGATCGTCCCGGAAAAATCGCCGCCGGTCTCTTCATAGATGCTGCGGCGCATATCCTCCGGCATGGGCTTGAGCGTATCACCCTCGTAAATCCATGCTACACCATCGTATTGTACCGGCAAGCCGATTGGACGGCTTTTCACGTCGAAGGCCAAAACCCGCTTTCCCTCGTAGTCGAAGAGCTGAAAATCAACATTGACCTTCAACTTCTCAATCAAGCCCATGCGGGTGCGCTCCGGCTGGTCAAAAGCTGCGCTTCCGACCACGCTGCGGGGTCTCTTGTCCGTGATGCCAAATACCAGCTTGCCGCCGCCATTGTTCGCCAAAGCGCAGCAGCACCTCGCCGCCTCTCCAAAGTCAAACCGATTTTTGGCTTCCTTGAATTGGACGTGTTCACCCTCTTTGGCTTCCAGAAGCTCTTGGACAGTTTCTAAATATGGCATAGCGTTTCTCCTTTGATTTCGTGCGCTTAATGCGTGGTAATGCACTTTCATTTATGTTGTGCCTTGCTGCCATCCGTTGCAATCGCAATACACTCGGAAATAGCCATTACAGGCTTACGAATCTTACGTTTCAACCACCCGAAAATGCCGGGCGAGAGGATGTGTTCCATACTGTCAGAAAAGCATACGCTTACTTTCTGCATTTCCTTTTCTGCGCAACGCAAAATTCTGATGTGCTCTATGTCAATCTTTTTTAGAAGATCGAATGAGGGTAATCCAGAATTGGTGTCCATAGCGGGTACAAATAAACCGCTGTGGAAAAGTGTTACTCCATCAATGAACTTTTGAACGCTTTTGGCACTCAAGTGTTTACGCACAAATTTACGTTCCTCTTGTAGTCTAATAGTAAATTGAACGAGTGCGGTATCTAAGGCATAGATTTTCCCGGATAATTCCGCTGTTTCCCATTTGACCTGTGCCAATGATATTTCGATTTCTTCAATATCACGACAGAACTGTTGCACTTTTTTGTGGTATTCCTTTAGCAGTTCATGTTCCATGTTAAACTTTGCTTGAGTGCGGGTAGCGCGAGTGTTGATTAACGCAGTTAGAATTGAGCCTATAACAACGCCGAGAATAGCCACAAAAACATCTTGTGAAAACTCGGTATGCTCGGAAATAAACTTTGTAAGGCTATCAACTAAAGTTTGCATTTCACACCTCACGCCAACAGATTTCGCTTAAAAGCTCTTTTCGTACTTTGCCCGCAGCTCGGTCAAGACCTGCTGGTAGCTGGACTGGCCACTGGCGATCCGGTCAAGGTTGCTGCGGGTGGATTTGCTGATCGTCATGCCCTCAGCGGCGAAGGTTCCGCGGATGTTGCGGAGATTGCTTTTGTGCTGCGAAGCAGCATATTTCTCGGAAGTCAGTCTTCCCATATTCGTGTTCCTCCTACAACTTGAATACTGATCTTGCGTGTCAGGTCGCAAGTTAGTCGCAAGTTTCCCGCAAGTTGGTCCTAAGTTCGTTCCAAGATAGTACCAAGTTAGTGCTAAGTGGTGTGCCATTATCCAGAAGTTCTTGGACAGTTTCAAAATATGGCATAGCGTTTCTCATTTATTTGGTTACGCGCTGACAGGTAGTAACTCTGCACAACAAAGAACTCCAAATAAATTGTCTGATAAGTATTTATTATCGGGTATATGATGTTCTTTAGCTTGCGAGCCTAAGAATATTTGCTGTTGTGAGCAGCATATCTTCATCAATAATGTTACCCATTTCATCAGGTAAGCACAGTGAAACAAATTTCAATTGCCCATGCTCCACTTCAAATTTTATATACGCAAACAACTTTTGACTTTCAAAATTGTGCTGATTATAAAGATAACGTGTCCGCAGATAATCAGCTTGGAAATGCGTAGTCTTGTTAAGGATCATTAATTCAATATTTTCATTACTTAATACAGGCCGTGTATGCCCGCGTCCATAGCGCAGACAATTCACAACTAAAGAATCTGATATAACGGATTTACTTGGGAAGCCGCTTGAAATAGCCCACGAAACGCTATGCTGCTTTTTATGTGGAGCATATTCTTCGGCAAAAACATTATTAAATTCCCCGCTATTTGTTAGTCGCAAATATCTTCGATACTGACGCACTATAATATCCAAAATGGCTTGAACTTGCGCATCTGTTATATGACCCTGCAATGAAGGAATCATCTTCTCCTCCTCACACCAGCGGATTCCGTTTGAAATCCCATGAGGTTTCATAGGAATCCCAATCCGACTTTGAGATGTTGACACATTCTCGAACAAGTAAAACCACCATGTCTCGCCCTTTTATGATTAATGGTGTTGCCCGAATATCATCAACATTTGTATTTAGAGTAGGGGACATTATTGATAAGTAAAGAGTACTAACCTTTCCGTTTAGCAAAGCAAGTCCATACAGTAAATTCTCTTCATCATCTGCAAATGCACAGTGTGCACCAGAACCAAATATTGCTCCTACATCAGTCCATCTAAATGACAACGCCCCACTGGTCAAAGCCGACCAAGTTAGACCTTCAAGGAAATAGAACTGGGTATTCTGAATTGTTCTGGATGCCGACTTGTATAATTCCACAGCAAATGCTTTAATTTCTTGACCATCATTTTCATAGTTAATTATCCACTCAAGGTTTCCATACCATTTTCTGAATGATCCCCCCTTGTTCATAGGAAACCACTTCTTAGTAAAATCGCATTTGGTTAAGAGACTTGTTTTTCCTAGACAAACTTCGTGCCACAATTTCAAAAAACGATTATTGTCTGATGTAGCTAAGCCATGACGAGGTATGACTACATTTCCGACTGGCTGATTTGAAAATGTCTCCAGAAGATGATTGCTTACCCAATACGCCACCGGAGAGCCGGGGATTCTTGCAAAATCTTCTTGTCTTGTTAAAAATTTATGTTTTCCCGAAATTAACCATTTTTCTTTTTCTTGGTTGTCTTCATAAAGACCTTGCTGTTCAAACAACCGGTCATATCTACCAGTGTAATCTACAACATGCGCGTTCTGAAAAACAAAACTTACTGATTGCACAACTTTACTATTTAGATCAACAAATGTACCAACACCCAAGTGCGCTAAAGACACAATATCTACAGAGCGGAGAAGACATTCTCGCATTCTTTCAAAGCTGGACAGGAACATCCAAGCGTGCTGCGTGATCATCGCCTGATAGCCGTTTTTCTTTGCCATCTGTCCGCAGCGTTCGATGAATACGGCGAACAGATCTGCCTTGCTGTCCGGGAAGTTCTTCTTTACATAGTCGTTGACCTTCGCACCGGCGTTGCTGACTGCCATATACGGCGGATTTGTCACCACCACATCGTACTTCTGCGCCAGCACTTTGGCGCACTTGACCAGCGGCAGCAGTTCATCCAGCGCCGACATCTGCATCATGTTGATGTCATTGTGGATCTCGTCAAATCGGGCGTACAGTCCGGTGAAGTCCACGGGCGTGATGTTCAGGATGGAGCCGTACTCTTTGGCATCCCGCATTTCGGTGACAATACGCTCAATGTCGGATTTCAGTTTCGGATCATTCTTGTGGAAATACTCGATGGTCATTGCCTGAATGCCGTTGCTCTCTCGGATGGAGTAGACATTGGGCTGAATCCCACGGGTAAGCAAGCGCCGGTCATACTGCCGCGCCTTCATCATCACCGCAAAATAGGCAAGCTGCGCCGCGCGGTCATCAATGTCTAACCCAAAGAGATTATTCTTGAGGATGCTCTGCGCCGCCTCGCGCTGATCCCAACCGGCGGAGGTGTAAATCTGCATCAGCACATCGAAAGCGTAGACAAGGATGTGACCGCTGCCCATGCAGGGGTCGATGACCTTGATTTCTTCCGGCTTGATGGTCTTGTATTCCTCACGGAGTTTGGCAAGCTGGTCTTCCACATCCGGCTCCTGCTTGGCTTCGTCCAGATAGTATTTCCAGCCGTCGTGCAGCTCGGCATTGGGGTGACCTTCCAGCCAAAGCCGGCCAAGAGAGTTTTCCACCATATAGCGGACGATCCAGTCCGGCGTGAAAAGCTGCGTTGCAGCGGGGATGCGCTCTTTCGTGATCTTGACATTCTTCTTGAGCTGGGCAAAGGTATCGTCTTTCAGCTCGGTGTTGTAATACTGATACAGCCAGCCGATGATCTGAACGGCATCTTGCCAGTCCTCTTCGGGAATGTCGGAAACCATGTGACCAAGAACGCTGTCCTGACGGAGAATGTTGTTGGGCAGCAGCATTTCCGTATAGCCACCCATCCGCTCGAACATGACAGGAAGCGCACTGTTCAGCGCGTTGCACTGTGTCAGCAGCAGATAGCGGTAGAGGGCTTCGGTGTCGTTGCTCTCGATGTACTCCGCCACCTTGCCGCTGTCCAGTCCCGGCAGATCAAGGTGCAGCACGTCGTTCAGGATCTCCGGCTTGAACGCGCCGGAAGCATCCGAGAACACGCGGATATGGGAGGGCAGATAATTGTTGACCTCCAGAAAGCGCAGGGCAATAAAGCGGTTGAACCAAGTGTAGGCAACCTCTTCCATGACCTGCTGATAGCCCTTTTCCTTGATCTGCTTGATGAGTTCCTGCCGCTGGGACTTTTCCTCCGCCGTCAGCAGCCGACCATTCAGGGTGTCCGCAGAGGCGTCACCAAAGCCGAACTCGTCAATTCCATATTGATAGGCACGTTGGGAAACCTGAGCGATCAGCTCGTTCCGCGCCCAGATCGCAAACTTCTGAATTGCGTTCTTGTTCATCTTCTGATACTCCTTTAGTTGATCTGCACACCGTCGCAGCTTTCGAGCGTCTTCATGAGCTTTTCGCGGATCACCTCGACGTACTTATCAATGTCTTCCTTGTTTTGCAGACGCTTGACCGAGCAGAGGTCATACCGGCGCACGGTCATGATCTTCGGGGGCTTCGGCGCGGGTGTTCCGGGCTTTGCGGGTGCTGCTGGCGTTGACTTCTGCGCTTCCTGCTGGCGGGAGGCAGACATGACCTCCATGCGGCGGCAGATCGTGTCCTTGTAGTTGAGAAGCTGGGTAATCATGGCATCCAGCTCGGTGAGGGATGTCGCAGTTTTTACCGCTTCACGCTTGTTCACGAAATGATCGTCCGCCTGACGGAGCAGCGCCCCGGCGTCCCGCGCTTCGCTGGCAAGCTGGTGAACATCCTGCATACACTGGCGGATGTTCTCCGCAACCTCTTCACGTTTCATATCCAGCAAGCTGTCGTAGGCGGTCTTGACCTTCTGGACAAGCTCCGGCAACTCCCCGATGCGGGAGTACGGCTTCGGCATGGCGAGGATCGTGGACATCGTGCTGATGACGTTCAACGTGTCTGCGTCCGCTGCGAAGTAGTCTCTCTCCTTGAGAATGCTGGCAAGCCGCTTCTTGGCATCGTCGAACACCGTCCGCTGCGCCTTGAAGAACATCTCCACGCCCTCCATATCCTCGGCGGAATCGAGAAGATCGTCCTGCCGCTGCACCATCCGTTTGAGCAATGCAACATTGTCCTTGCGCTGGCTCAGAACGTCGTTCATCAAGTCACGGGCAGCAGTGACGGTTTCCTTTTCGGGGTAACGCTCTTTGGAGTAGAACTCGTCAAGGAGCTTCTGATAGTGGCTCTGCTTGGTCTCGAAGGTATTCAAGACGAAGCGGATCAGCCCGTCCTCATCGGAGGGAATGTCCATCGCGCCCAGATAGTCCCGCAGGAAGTTGACGCCCTTACGGATCAGCTCTTCGGAGGGGGCAATGCGCCGTGCGACAATGGCTTTGTCAATCTCGGTCTTCTTGCGCAGGAAGTCCACCAAACGGCGCTCCTCCTTGCCAACAACTGCGCCGCCATAGTTGATCTGGATTTTCTGCTGGACGATCAGACGGGCAATCAGGGCTGCAATGTCGATTTCCTTCCAACCGTAGGGGATCGCCTGATACCGGCGCTGCACATCGCCCATCGAGGTCTTGAGCATCTTCTGGTTTTGCAGCTCCAACCACTGACTGATCTCATTGAGGGCGTCTTCGTTGTTCGCGCCCAGCCCGGTAAAGCCGACCTCTTCATACGCGCCGTTAAGGATGGCGAGAATATCGGCGTCGCTGTCCACAAACTGATTGACCATGTTGAGCTTGGAATAGACGCTCTCGACAAGGCTCTTCATAGCCTCATCCAGCTTGTCCTTCGCAGAGCCGTATTTCAGGTCGAGGATTTCACCGTGAACATAGAACTTGCCCTCGACGATGGCTTTTTCAATCAGGCTGCGGGCATGGCTTTCCAGTTTCCGTGCTTCATCGTTGCGGTCGCGGATGATCCGCTGGATGCTCTCCGGCATCTGCGACACATTCCGCTGCTTGACATACTTGCGGATCTTCATCGCCTGTTCCAGCTCATCAAAATAGGGCGTGTCCGCCGAGAGAACAACGATTGCCTCGTTGTTGACCTGTGAGTCCATGATAAGCCGCTGATCTCCAACGCCGTAGAGGTCGCTTGCCACGGTGACAATGCGAAGCCGCATTCCACCAGTGGACGCACCGTTCAGCGTCTCGTCAACGTACTGATCGTAAGCAAAGTCATACTTGCCGTATTTATATTTCTTTGCCGGATAGATTTCACCGTAGACCGTCTGAGAAATGCTCTGAACGATCTGTGCGCTGTCAACCGGCGTATTCTTGATGTCGATGGCAATATCCTGTTCCTCATCTGTCAGGAAGGCATAGGTATCGCCATTGCGGGAGATGTAGTTCTGAGACAGAAGGCGTTCCAGAGAAGCCGTGATGGACGCACGGAGGGCAATCTTGTCCGTGTGAATATCGTCGATCATCAGGATGGCGATATTCTCGATGTTCGCCTTGACGTCCTCAATATAGCGGACGAGGTAGAGCAGTTTGAGGACGTTCACGTCCTGCTGCTCCAAGCCGTCGTTGGCATCCGCCGCATTTTGGCAGCGGTCGATGACGCGGCGGATGGCACTCTCTAAGAAGGTATGTACCGTGTCATAGAACTGATAGAACGGCACAAGGGCGTTTTCATCCTTGTTTTCGATTTTCTGCGCCGCCTCTTGGAAGCCGGACAGCATGGAGCGTTCGCCGCCCGAAAGGTGCTTGCCGGAGTTGCCGTGCTTGCGGATCTCTGCGAGAACCTTCTGGATGACGATGAACTGATACGGCACAAAGGGGAAGGTCGCGCTGAACTCCGCTGCGCTGGTAAAGCCCTTGATGTCGAGGATCGGATTATCAAAGGCAAACAGGCTCTTTAAGCCCGAAGCCTCTTTCTCATACTCCATTTGCAGAAGGTGATCCGCGTCCTCTGTCTTCGCCAGGACACGCTTTTTGATGACCTCATCGACGGACGAGGAAGACAGGCTCAGGCGGGTGTTGAAGCGCCCCTGAATCTTGGAAAAATCGTTGCCGGTGATTTTCACAACGGAATCAATCGCTTCCTGGCTCGTGACCATGATCCAGACCTTGCCCCGGCATTTGTCACCGATCTCTTCCGCCAGCGATTGCAGATTCATCATCAGATCACCATCGTCACCGATGTACTGACCGACTTCATCCACACAGAACAGAAGGCGGAAGTTGCCTTCCTTGCTGTCCACATACTCCTTGATCTCGGAGACGAGCTGCTTGATGCTCATGTCGGCGTTCTCTTCGCCGTTAAACCAGTTGCGGGCTGCTGTCTCGCTCATGCCGAGAACAGACTGCAAAACCTCAACCACATCATCCTCGAAGAAGGCGGCGGAATCGCGGGCGTTGACCCACTCTTCCCCGTTGACTTCCTTGAATGCGGCGCGGAAAGCATCCGTCTTGCCCTGCTTATCAATGAAGCGTTCCAGCTTCGCCACCTTGAGGTCTTCGCCATAGAAGCCACAGTGATTGTAGAATACCTTCGCAAAGACGCGCAGCACGGCGGTCTTGTCCTTGTTGATTGGTCCCTCAATGTCGATGTTGAACAGGATAGACTCCGTGGGAATGCGGACACATTTCTGCACCGTCGCATACATCATCGGATCGTCGAATTTGTCCGCGAAGTAATCAAAGGCGTGTTTGCCGTCCACCTCTTTGTTGGAGAGAAGGTAGGAGAGCATTTTCAAAAAGTGAGATTTACCACTGCCAAAGAAGCCAGAAATCCAGACGCCGATCTTATCGGTTGGGGTATCAATCGCCTTGACATAGTTATCAAAGAACGTGGCAAAATGACGCCGCAGTTCCTTCGTGATGATGTATTCGCTCAGTTCATCCTTTAAGCTCTGCTGGTCATCCTGCATGACCTTAACAACGCCGTTGATAGGGCGGTCAATGTCCTTTTGGAACATACTTTGTATTTTCATGCCGCTTTCCTCCAATTACAAAAGGTTGAATGCCCGGTAGTAGTGTCCGTCCAGAAACTTTCCAAACAATCCGAGGTCTTGCCCGTTGAACGATCCCGGATAGAACATGACGATGGGGATGTCCTCAAAGAGATGCTGCATACTGTCCAGCATTTTATGAGAGCGCATAAACGGGAAGATTTTTCCCACGCCGGTCAGAAAAAGAACGTCACCGTACTCATGCGGCTCATACTTCATGTATTCCAGAAGCGCCTCCGGCGTTGCGATCTTTTGAAGCTGCTTGAGAAGGTATTCCTTTCCGCGTTTTTCTTCCAGCTCGTCCACGGATTTCAGAACACGCTTGTCCTCCAAGAGTCTCAGGAAAATCTCGTAGAGGTCACATTCCTTAATGTGGTACGGCGTTCCGCTCTCCGCTTTCAGCCGGGAAACGAAGTCTCTGACGATTAACTCGTCTGCCGGATCATAGCAGAACACATGAATGCCAACCTCGTTGCTCAAGCCTTCGTTTTTCAGAAAACTTGGTTCGGAAATACGGCCTCTGATTTTATCTAACTCTTGCTTGATGTCACTCATGCCAGAGCCTCCTATCTAAAGCAGTTAAAAGCCGCGAGTGCTTCGAGATCATTATTTCTGCGAATGCCTTCTTCCAACTCTTCGCAGAGGAACAGCGGATTGAGCCGCGTCGATTTGAAGGTGTCAAGGATCTCAACCTCAACTAAAATCTTCGTCAGCACTTGCTTGATCTTATTGACCGTTGTCTCGCTCCATCCGGCAATGTCATCGTTCTGCTCCTGCAAATGGGAGAAGAAGACATTCAGGTCTTTCCGCGAAAACTCGAAGTCCTGACTCCGGAACTTTTCTCCGATCACGCCGACCATGAAGTCCCAGACAATGCGGTTGTATCGCATCATGGCATAGAGGTTGATCTGCTTTGCTATCTCAGAAGGAGCCGATGATAATTCCTGCCGGAGCTGTTCATCATCCAGGGCATCCAGGCGCTTATAGCAGCTTCGCACCATGCGGGCAACAAGCCGCTCAGTCGGGTATTGAAACAGATTGTTCTTTTTGATTTCTTCGATAGCGTCCTCTACGGATTTCCCGTCGAGGTAATACTTCGATGCAATGCGGATTTCATAGAAGAGGAACTGTTCCGCCGTGATCGTCCCATTATAGATTAAGGATCTTTCCATGCGTTTCTCCATCTGAACTTGTCTTCCAAGCTCGCTGTTATTGTATCATATTAGCTGTCCCATAAAGCGGACTCTTACTTGCTTTCGTCTACAAACTCCACAATGTCACCGATATTGCAGCCGAGGCAAATACAGATTTTTCTCAGGGCTTCCATTGACACGTCTTCGCCTTTTCGCAGCTTTGTCATGGTACTGGAAGACAGCCCCGACGCCTTGTGAAGATCGCCCTTGCTCATTTCCTTGTCAACGAGCAGCTTCCACAATTTTTTATAGCTTGCTTTCATGCTTTTCACCTCAGCAAAGTATGTAAAATAAACCTAATTTACATTGTAGCACAAGTCAGGCTTCTATTCAATAGAGTCTCATAGACTTCGGGTGAATATGACCGATTTGCAGGAATTGCTCGACATTTAACAGCAAAGCAAAAGAAACAGTTGAACCTCCGAGCAGTCAGAGCTACAATCTCAACACCTCATAGCGAGGACAAACTGATTGGAGGTCAAATGATGAATTATGAAGTAAACCCGTTTTGGGACTACGAATCGATCACTATTGATGAGCTGAAGGATCAAGCCAACAGTCTACTGAATCTGGTAACGGAAGAACAGCGACCGCTGCGCGTATGCATGAATAATGGCAAAGAGTTTCTGCTGTTCCCTCAAGACCTGCTCGCTCCGATCTGCGATTCCGACTTTCGCTTGATCCTGCTGTCGGCAACGCGGTATGCGATGGGCAGAAACACATGCATGCCCGTGGTGGTTTCCGATTATATCAAGCGTCACATTCGTCTTCTGGATGATAAGTTTCTCGTTCTGGCTGCCGATGATATCAGGCGATACCTTGAAGACTACGCAGAGCATGAGCCAAATTCGAATCTTTGGCAGAGTCTTTTAGGCGTACTTGAGACAGAACAGCGAGCGCGTGCCACTCGTGAAGCAAGAAAAATCCGACCTTGCCCGGCCTGTGGGAAACCTTTGGAAATCATGAGCATTGCCGACAGTTGGCATTCACCCGGTGGATTTAATGTAATTGCCCACTGCAGAAACTGTCTCGCTGATTACGAATGGTTCTGCGACAAGGATGGTGGCGTCACAGATATGAAGCAGTATTTCTTCGGATAGGGCTGTGTAAACAGCACCTGCTCATATGAACAGGTGCTTTCCCGTATTTCAAACATACTTTCCCTTAAAATGTCGCTCAAATTACGGGAATGTAACAGCTTTTGAGGGGAAACTAAATTTAACCCGAAATAGTATTTCTGGAGAGTGAGTTTTATTTTCAGAAGGCAAATGCGTGAAGGTATTCTTTGTCTATAGCGATGCAAATTTTGCGCCGCCTAGTCGTTTATTGTCAATCAAATTCCTCCGATTTTCATCATTTGACTCTGATCCGTGGCGGTCAGTAGTTCGACTCAATTCCCACCAAACCCCACTAAAACACGTTATAACCGAAAAACCTCGAATTTTCAATCATCTGGCGTGAATTCGACATGTCCAAACAAAGAATTTTTTCGTTTGGACCTTATTAACCTACGCAACTATGGCAGCTGACCTTGTAAACGATTGGATAGCTCTTGCGAGAAATCGCAGGAGCCTTTTCCTTCCTGTGATTTCCGCGAAAACGCAAATCGCAGGAGGAAATCAAGATGCAAACCAACGTTAAGAACAAGCAGTACCTCTATCCCGTCCGCGACGCTCAGGACCCGTACAAGGTCAGCCTTGAGCCAATCCCGGAACACGTCTACCACCAGATCATGCCGGACATCTGGAAGATCCGTAAGCGCATGCAGCGGTCCGGCCAGTGCACCTGTCCTAAGTCAAGGCTCTGGACCTGTGACGCTGACTGCCTGATCTGCCCTTACCGCGCCGCTGGCCGGGAGGTCAGTCTCAGCACGCCGCTGGACGATGCAGAAGATCTGACCCTTGAGGACACCATCGCCAACGATGATCCCTTACCGGAATCCATCGCAATGGACCGTGCCCTGCTGGATGCCCTGCATGCAGAGCTCGACGCTCTCGACCCGGAGGGTAAGCGCATCTGCGAGCTGCTGATGAAATGCAGCGAACGTGAAGCCGCAGACCAGATGGGTCTTTCCCGGTCGGCCTTCAAACGCCGCTGGGCCAAAGTCAAGACCGGCCTTGCCGACAGGCTTCGGGACTTCTACGAATAATCACCACATGCCCTCCGGTCATTACGGCTGGAGGGCTTTCAATTTTTTAGAAAATAGCGGACCACCCCGGCTGGTTTTGTCCAGTGGCTACTGAGGACAGCGAAACACACCTACCATCGCCTATCAGGAATATCGGCAGCATGAAAAAGACGGAGCTACCGGCACCCCTGCTGATTTGATGAGGCACTTTGCAAAGCTGGGCAAGCTGAAGCACCTTGCCCCTACCGCGCCGGAAGCGCAGGCGGCCATTCGTGATTTGCAGCAATTCATCACCGACCATTTTTACACCTGCACGCCGGAGATACTGGCTGGTTTAGGCCAGATGTATGTGGCCGATGACCGCTTCCGCAAAAACATTGACACGGCTGGCGGTGAGGGCACAGCTGCGTTTGTCGCGCAGGCCATCGCCGCCTACTGTGGAAAGTAACTCTTCTTTGTCTATAGCGCTGCAAACTTTGAGTTGCATCTTTCGAAAGATTTTTTGCACTGTCTAACCTCAAATGTCTCGAAAAGTCTCTCGCTTAATGCCTCGCGGAGCCTTTAGCGAAACAAATTACAAACTACTCTCTATATACACGTTGATTATTTTCCCTACACGGTTTCAGCAACAGATCAAACTTGTCCAAATACCCGTAAGGCAAGCAAAAGCCTCTGCCGATACCCTATCCATGTATCGGCAGAGGCTTTTCATATTCATTTACGGTTCAACCATCGTACCAATCATCCCACGCTTCATCCTCGTCCTCATACCAATCCTGGTTATCTTCCCAGAGGTCTTCGGGGCTATCATAGTCATCCCGGAGGCTTCCGGACGTATTGCTCCCGTTACCGTAATTGAAGGTTTGTCCCTGATTGCCACCTGACGGATAATACTGTGAGAAGGATTTCAGCATATACTCGCTGTCGTTTTTCCACTGAGCGCACATCCCAGCAGCGATTATTTCTCCGTTTTCATCATACCAGTAAACATTGAAATACTTCTGGT
>ERZ826220.2884-NODE-2884-length-13978-cov-3.940315_pt1 | contig 13978 bp, 6 predicted proteins | sample MGYA00519927_ERZ826220 | MGnify/ENA primary metagenome ERZ826220 (study PRJEB31778, sample SAMEA3449225) | human gut metagenome | biome: human gut; feature: human-associated habitat; material: faeces | place: United Kingdom | collected 2010/2012 ...
GAGGTGGTGGATCGCCACGCACCGCCTCTGGGCGTTCACGCCTGTACCCAGCATGTCGGTCGAGCCGAACAATACGCGGATGCGTCCGGTGTTCATCTCTTCGATCATCTTCTTGCGTTTGCCCTCGCTGCCGGCTGCCTCTTGTATGAAACGAACCTCGGAAGCCGGAATACCGTGGTCTTCGACCAGCTTGCGCTTGATCTCGGCGTACACGTTCCACTCGTCTCCCGGCTTCCATGTTCCCAGATCGGAGAAGACGAACTGCGTACCCTTATGCTGGTCGTACTTACGGTAATAGTGCGCGATCTGCGCGGCGCAGTGGTTCGCCTTGTTGTCCGCATGATCGCCGTACAGCTCCGGGTCGATCATACGCATATCGAGCGACATTTTACGGGCGTAGTCCGTAGCGATGAGCATTTTGGCCTTCTCCTCGCTTTCCGTGAGGGGTGCCCGTCCCAACACCGTGGCGTCGCCCGTCTTGGCGAAATGCACCAGCTTGTCGATAAACGCCTGCTGGTCGGGCGTGGGCGGGATGTTATGCAGTATCTCGTTTTTGTGCGGTCGGTCGATACCGATGTCCTCGGCCGTGCGGAAATCCGTAATTTCCGAATAAAAAGCCGCCAGCTCCGGAACCTTGATGAAATAGCGGAACCGTTCCTTCTGCACGATCTGGTTGGTGACCGAAAATTCGTAATCGACGCTCTTTTTGGCGAATACGGCGGCCCATGCGTCGAAGGTGCGGATGTTCTGCCGGTCGAGTGCTTTCGGACGCAGGTATTTGAACAGCAGATACAACTCCGTGAGGGAGTTGGAAATGGTCGTCCCCGACAGAAATGTCGCCCCCAGATCGCGCCCCGTGCGTTCCTGTATGGTTCTGAGAGCAAAGAGCATGTTAAGCGCCCGCTGGCTCCCGTCGGGGTTGCCGAGGCCCGCCACGCGGTCGTGCCGCGTGTTGAACATCAGATTCTTGAATTTGTGCGATTCATCTACGTAGAGGTGGTCGATACCCATACGGCGGAAGTCCACCGCATCGTCCCTGCGATGGTCGAGGGCGTACTGCGCCTTTTGCAGTTTGGCCTCCAGATTGTGCTGGCGCTTGATGCAGCCGGTCAGCATACGTTTCGACACGTTTTTACCTTGTGCCTTGAGCAGCATGAGGTTCTGCATCACGCTGTCGAGTTCCGCCCGCAAAATCTCCTGCTGGATTTCTGGCGACTGCGGGATCATGCCGAACTGCTCGTGCGAGAGGATCACCGCATCCCAATCGTTGTTCTTGATCTGCCGGAATATCTGTTCGCGCTTCTTCGGCGTGAAATCCTCACGGCCCGGATAGAGCACGCGAGCCATCGGGTACGCTGTGCAGAACGTCTTGGCTATCTCGTGGATATTGGCCTTCAATCCCGTAATCATCGGTTTGTTCACCAGTCCGATGCGTTTTTTCTCGTAGGTTCCGCAGCACATGATCAGGGTCTTGCCGCCGCCGACCTCATGATCCACGATGCCGCCGCCCAGCAGAATATCCATCCAAATAGCGTCTTTCTGGCTCGGATAGAGGTCTTCGATACCTAACGCCTTGCGGTCGAGGCCGGGAAAGGTCAGGTGCGAGCCGTCGTACTTCGGACGCACGAAACAGTTGAACTTGCGGTTATACATGTCGGCCAGACGCTCCTTGAAGTCGGCGGACTGGTCGCACAGCCAGTCCGTGAAACCGCTGCGGATCTCGTCGATTTTGGTGTTGGCCTGCTGTATCTTCTCCCCGTCGCGTACCTTCACCTCTTTCCACTCGCCGTCAATCAGTTTGCGGGCTTTTTTGGTGATGTCCGGAATCGTGTTGTGCAGGGCGTGTTTCATTAGATGCAGTCCGGTATAACGGCGGAACTCTCCATGGACGGCATACTGGTTTTGTATCTTGATATTGTACTCGTCCTTGGCCGTAATGCCGAACTCGTCGAGATCGGCGAGGTAACCGATCTTGACCTCCGTTTCGAAGAGCCACGAGGCGTAACTGTCATAGATGCCCGTAGGTATCCACCGCTCGCCGAAGTTGAAGTCCAGATCCTCGAATGCGATCGGTTTGGGTGTGGCCTCGCGCAGCGCTGCGAGGGTTTCCCGTGCGCCTTCGTGATCCGGATTCTCGTCGAGGAAGCGCTGCACGCGGTCGGCCTTCTCGATGACGTTGCCTGCGATGACACGTTCGGCGATTTCGTACTTCCCGCTGTCGGGGTTGAAATAGATACGCCCTTTGAGCTGTTCCAGCACCTCCGCTTCGCTCGCCCCGGTAAGTTCCGATATATACTCGATATTGATGTCCGCATAACGGTTCATGCTGGCTGCCAATGCCGTATGCACATCGTCCGTCTTTTCGATCTCCGCCGGATTGAAAGCGACGGGATGGTCGAAGATGTCGGCCTTGTTCACGATACCGTCGGTGTAACGTTCCAGCGAGAGTATCTCGTCGGCTCCCGAATCCATCCGTATCTGGTCGATATTCTGCGGTTCGTTCAGCCAGCCGAACCGCTCCACGAAGTTGTCGTAAAGGCTGTTCAGCATTACGCGCAACGCGGGGTGCGGAGCCTGCGTATCGGCCTCCACGTTGTAGAGGTGATGATAAGTGTCCCGCACCTCGATATAAAGCGACATTTTCACCCGCTGTTCTTCGGGCAGGTCGAGCGGATGGAACATCGGGCGCAGGGTTTTCAGGTCGCTCAGGTATCCTACACGGTTCTCCTTATCCACAATGAGCGTCCCGTCGCGGTAATGTTCCGGCCGTTCTCCCTTAAAAGGCCGGGGCGAGAGCGGGTCTTCGGCCGCCTCGTCGCCGTGTGTCGCAGTGCGCGGCGCAACGGCTTCGGCCCGTTCTCCGGAAACGCTCGCGGACGGGACGCCCTGCCGTACTGCGCTGCCTGCGGGTACCGGATTGTCCGCAGCGGCCCCTGTGACGGCAGCGGCATCCGGCTCGGGATGCGGAGAGCCGGTCGCAGCGAACGGATCGGCCTGTGGCGACAATGCGTCCGATAGCTGTGCCCTGTCTCCGGATTTGCCGTCCGCAGCACTGTCGGGAACTTTGCGAGACGGTTCCGGCCGCTCCCTTCCGTATTCCGTTCGGGTCGCGGCCTGCGGCTGCCCGGCTACGCCGGATTGCCCTGCCGCAGGCTTTGCCGTATCCGGCCTGTTTTCGGTTATCGTCCTCGGATGATTTTCAGCAGACGTGCCTGTGAAGTGTTCCGCCGTAACGGCGGTCGATACCTCTGCCGGCTGTCGTTCCTCTTGATGCGGCCGGTTCAGCATCAGCCTCTCCCGCCAATCCATGGGACGTTCCTCCTCCTGTACGGGCTTGGACGCCTTCTGGGAAGAAGTCGCCGATCCCTGTTGTGCAGGCCAGTGTTGTACCTGCGGCATCCCCGCTGCCTGCCGTTTGCCTTTCGGTTTCGGCCCCCGTTTTTTTGGGCGATTCACCTGACTGCGTTCTTCGGCCGAGAACCCGAACAGGTCGTAGAGCGTAAGCACCGGTTCCTGCTGTACGTTCAGCATCGGCTCCGGTGCGGTCTGCGTATCGAAAGCATCGAACAGCGATCCTGCGAACCCATCCTGCGAGGGCTGTCCGGCCGCTCGTGTCTGCGTTGCCGTTGCAGCGGGTTCCGCAACCGTCTCTTCCAGCCCGTCGTCGGCCGGGCGCACCGTGCTATCGGCAGACCGTTCCGTTTCCTGCATGGACTGAGGCTCTTGCGCCGAGGCAGGAACGTGTGCAGGTGCCCGCCGTGCAGCGGGTTCCATAACCGCAGGTTCGGATATTTCCGGCCGGACACCCTGTACGACGGGTTCCCGACGCATCTCCGATGTATCGGCCTGCTCCTTCTCCGGAGCTGCGGCCGCGACCGTTTGTACGGCGGGTTCGGCGTATCCGTACATTTCCGGCGAGGGCGGGTAGTCTTCCATAAACCGCCTCTCCCGCTCCTCTTGCCACGCGCCGAACTCCGCCCAATCCTGCCCGGCAGGCTGCCATGCTTCCTGCGTAGGCAGAGGGGGCAGGGATTCGTTCGGCATGGCGGCACCCTCGGCCTGTACGGTCGCTTCGTCCCGTATTTCCTCCGCTTCGGCATCCTCTATGGGGATCATCTCTCCCGTTTCGGGGTCGAGCCGGTAGCCGTCGGAGGCGGCCTGCGTAACGGCATACCGTTCTTCCATCCACCGGTTAAGGTCGCGCCACTCCTCCTCGGTAGGGTGCCAGAACGGCCCCGGCTGCTCATCGAAAGGTGCGGGTTCCTGCATCCGGCCGGCCTGATACCGTTCCGCTTTCTGCCGCAGGTCGGAAAGCACTTCCTGCAGTACCTCTCCGGCTCGGCGCGGGCCGCCGCGCCGAGCTGTTTCGGGAAGAGGAACGGAGGTTGCCGGCTGCCGGAATTCTGCGGTTTGTCGGGACGGGTGCGGCGAAGCCGGAACGTCCGGAAAGAGCGTCGTTTGCGCGGATGAAGGTTCCGCCTGCCGCCTTTCGGCACGGAGGGCCTCTTCCGTCCGGATGCTCGCCTCGACCTCGTCCGGAAACCAATGGTCTTCTATGACCTGCCAGAACGGATCGAGATCGGGAGGGTACGGCGGCTCGTCGTCGAATATACCGACCGTAGTTTCCGAAGGCTGCACCATGGACGGTGCAGCCTGTCGTGTCTGCTGCCTGACTGTTTGGCCGGATAATTCTGTTTTTTGCTCCCGCCCGATGCCGCCACGCTCCGTCGCAAGATTTTCCTGTGCGATCTCTTCGTTCCCGTGTTGCCGCAATACTGTTTGCCCGGACAGTTCCGTATTCCGTACCTGCCCGATGCCGTTGTGCGCCTGTCTCGGACTTACCGTCTCCGTCTGTTGTTCCCTGTACTGATGCGGGGCGATCTTCAGGGCATGGCTTTCGTACAGCTCCCGGTTGAAATGCCGCTCCATATCCTCCGCGAGCATATCCGCCAACGCACGGGCGATGCCTTCCACGCCCCCGGCGTAGGTGAACTCCATCGCCGGTTTCCCGTAGGGGTTCGTGCCCACTTTGGCCGAGGTCTGCACCACGCGGTCGAGCGATCGGAAGCTGTTATTTACCGTAATGCCGTTCGAAAGCGTGCGCGTTTCGATAAAGTCCCGCTGCCGCTCGGAGAGGGGGCGGGCGACCGAGTTCTTTTGCAGGACGATAAGATCGCTGCCCACCTCCGTTCCGGCATGGTCGGTAAAGAGGTTGTTCGGCAGCCGCACGGCTGCGACCAGATCGCACCGCTCCATCAGCCATTCCCGCACGGGTTTGTTGCGTTCCGAATCGGCCATACCCTGCGAAGTGATGAAGGCGACGAGGCCCCCGTCGCGCACCAGATCGACCGACTTCATAAAGAAATAGTTGTGTATCGCCCATGCACCTTGTCGGCGTACCGGATCGCGCGAATTCGAAAACGCAGGATCGAACAGAGAAACGTCCCCGAAAGGGATATTGCTCGTAATCAGGTCGAAGTGCCCCTCGTAGGCGGGTTCTATGGTTTCGAGGCCCTGCACCCGCACCGTATCGTCGGGATAGAGCCTGCTCAGGATCAGTCCCGTCATCGGGTCTTTCTCGAAGCAGGTGATCTCGGCCTCTTCGTTATAACGGCGCAAATACTCCACGAAAGCCCCCGTCCCGGCGCTCGGTTCGAGTGCACGCACCGGAACGGCACCCGCATTATAGAGCATCCGCGCAATGGCGTCCGTCACGGGTTCCGGTGTGTAGAAGGCCGTCAGCACCGAAGCTTTGAGGCCGTCCAGATAGCGTTTGTACTCGCGCTCGCCGCCGGTGTTCTCTTTCAGCACGGCGTGCAGCTCTTCGATCAGGGGCGTGAGCGCCGTTTTCTTTTTGTGCGGCAGCGGTTCCAATACCTCTTTGATCGCTCCGAAGCCGCTGTACGCACGCAGCACATCCCGTTCTTCGGGCGTAGCCGCCCGCTGTTCCCTCTCCAGCGCGAAGGCCCTGCGGATCGCTTCGATATTGCGGCGCAGGTGTTCGGTCTTATTGTATGCCATTGTCGAGCAGAATTTGAACGGTTCCCGTAAGTTCGGTGTAGAGCAGAGCGTACTGCGGCGTGGCGGCGAAATCGTCTGCAAGCTCGTAGCTTCGGGCGACCTCGCGGGCCTGCGGCAGAAGGATGAGGGCGGCCTCGCGGGCATCCTCTTCGGGAATGATGTCCGCGAACTCGCTGCGGATAACGTTTGCGAGAGTACCGTATAGCGAGAAATGAAGCCCCCGGTAGAGTACGGCGTCGGCCTCTTCCGCCGCTTCGATACGGGAGCCTCCGCTGCGTATGATACAGCTGTACGCTTCGGCCGCAGACTGCGCCCGCGTGCGGATAAAGTCGGCATCATTCGCCAGGTCGGGATGGCTCTCCCGCAGATAAGAGAGCAGCGAAAGGCCGTAATAAGATAACCCCGTTTGCGGGGCGTTATGATGATCGTTCGGCATGATGTGGATTGTTCAGTGGTGTGAAACGAAAAGGTCGAAGGAAGAAAAGGCGCTCCGGGTTCCCACCCGAAGCGCCGCCACTGAGCATCCCTGCCGAACGCCGAAAGCGTCTATGGCAAGTCGTTCAGCGGCAAAGGTAAGGATTATTTCCGGACTTTCGCCGCACCCGGCTTACGGGTCTTGCCGCCTTGGTCGAAAGCGAACGCGGTGCGGTAATCGCTGTCGAAGACTACGGCGGCCTCGAACGTGCCCCCGTCCTTCTTGGCGAAGCCCTTGATCATCGGGGTTCGACCCTTGACGAGCAAGGCTTCCAGCTGGCTGTCCGTAAGCTCCTTTTTCGCTATCGTCCGGAATACGGTCAGGCCGCACTCCGCATTTTCGCATTTGGCGGCCTTCGGGTAGAACGTTATCCGGCCCCCGCAGCGGGGGCACGGAGCGCCTGGACGCCCGGCAACCGACCCGACCTGCACCTTGAGCAGTTCGGAAGTAATTTGCGAGGCGTAAACTTCGATACCTTTACGAAAGGTGAAGGCGTTCATCTCTCCGGTGGCGATCTTCGCAAGGGCCAGTTCCCAGCCGCCCGTCATGGCGGCGTCGGCGATACGCATGTCTTTGACAATGCCGTACACGGCGAGGCCCTTTTCCGTGGGCACGAGCGACTTTTTATCCCTGCGGATATACTCGCGCGAAAAAAGCGTCTCGATCACCGCCGCACGGGTGGCGGGAGTTCCGAGGCCGAAATCCTTCATGGCCTCGCGCTCGGCTTCGTCTTCCAACTCCTTGCCGGCGGTCTCCATTGCCGCGAGCAGGCTGCTTTCGGTATGCAGCGGGCGGGGGCGCGTCTGCTTTTCCTGAAGGTCGCATCCGCGCACCGTGAGCATATCCCCCTCGGCGAGCTCGGGCAGAGCCGCCGCATCCTCCTCTGTACGCTCTTCCGGCTCGCCCCATACCTTGCGCCATCCGGCGCTCGTTACGATCGTGCCGCGCACCTCGAACGGAACGCCTGCACACTCCATACGGACGGAGGTGATCTCTTTCAGACACGCGGGCGAGAACGCCTCGACCATGCGGCCGGCGATCATATCGTAGATTTTGGCAGAATCCGTCGCAAGTCCCGCGGGCGTATGGCCGGTGATGAGCAGAGCATGGTGGTCTGTCACCTTCCTGCTGTCCACCGAACGGTGGTTCAGCTCTCCGCCCGACAGGTCGGCAGCCTGATGGCCGAAACCCGTATGGCCGGAGAGCGAGGCCAACAGCGGGGCTATCTCCTCGAACACATCTTGCGGAATATAGCGGCTCCCCGTGCGGGGATAGGTGATGAGCTTCTTTTCGTAAAGTTCCTGCGCGATGCCGAGCGTCTTTTCTGCCGAGAATCCATGCCGCGTGTTGGCCTCTTTTTGGAGAGCGGTCAGGTCGTACAGCAGCGGCGGTTGCTCGGTTGCATTGCGGCGTTCGACCTTTATAATCTGCACGCCGTCGCTGCCCCGGACTGCGGTACAGGCTTCGTCCGCCGCCGCTTTCGTATCGTATTTCGGCGTCGAGAGGGCGGCGAACGCCGTAGCGTCTTTGGCCGTGTGGAGTTTGAGCCGGAAATAGGTCTGCGGCGTGAATGAGGTGTTTTCCAGATAGCGCCCGCACACCAGAGCCAGCGTGGGGGTCTGCACCCGCCCCAGCGACCATGCGCCGCGTCCGGCGGCGATGGCGAGTGCCTGCGAAGCGTTGATGCCCACGATCCAATCCGCCTCGCAGCGGGCTCGGGCCGAGAGGTAGAGGTCGTCATACTCGCTGCCGGGACGTACGGCTGCCAACCCCTCGCGGATGGCCCGCTCGGTGAGGCTGCTGATCCACAGCCGCTCGAAAGGCGTCTTGCAGTCGAGATAGTGATAGATAAAACGGAAAATAAGCTCGCCTTCGCGTCCGGCGTCGGTGGCCACGACGATTCGCTCGGCGCGGGAGAACAGCTCCTTGAGGACGGCGAGCTGTTTGACGGCTCCCGGATCGGGCTTGTACTCCTTGCCGCTTTTGACGCGGCGCGGTTCGAGGATAAAGGTTTCGGGAAGGATCGGAAGGTTCTCTCTCTTGAACCCTTCGATGCCGTAGGCTTCCGGCATGGCCGGGCCTACGAGGTGCCCGAAGGCCCATGTGACGGCGTAGCCGCCCCCTTCGATATACCCCTCTCTGCGGGTGGTAGCGCCCACGACGGCGGCGATCTGCTGCGCTACCGAGGGCTTTTCTGCTATGATGACTTTCATTCGTTCGGTTTTTCGGATGTTTTCAGTGGCTATTTATTTTGCTGCGCCGCCCGTTCTTTTTCCCTTTCGAGACGGGCGATCAGCTTGCGGTCGTAGTAGATGTGGTTGCCGTTCTCGTCGTAATACCGGCTGTCGTCGTCCTGCGTTTGTTCCGCATCGGGGCATTTGCCGATATAAAAGAGGATCAGCAGGGTTACGACGGAGAACGACACCGAGGCCGCGATGATAATCAGAATGGCAGCGAGCATGTTACAGACCTCCTACGCTCTTGGACTTCTTCGGCTGAGGCTTCGGCGGGGTGACCTGACGAACTTCGCGTTCGGATTGCCGCTTCTGCGGCTGTCCTTCGGCCTGCTTGGACGGCTCGTTCGACGGGGTTCGGGCCGGAGTCTGTGACTGCGAGGAGGACTGTTTACGTGAGTAATCCGGGTTCCAACGGTAAGATTTGATCTTTCCGGCCTCGTAATCGGGTTTTACCCAGCGATCCGCACGTTCCGGGCTTCCGGGAAATTGTAATCCCTGCAAGTAGGTCGCTTTGACGTCTTTACGCTTTTCGGGGAAATTGAGGGCGTCCAGCCATTGATTGTAAACTTCTTGGGGCAGCTCCACACCGAACACCCGCTTGGGAATGAACATGGGACGCGGCCCTTCCGGCAGGGGATTGCCCTGCTCGAAACGTTTGGCGGCATATACCCCTCGGTTATGCTCCTGATAGCGCCTTTTGTCGAGGCCGCCGTGGTCGAACTCGATATTGCCCTCCGAGGCGTCGATCTGGATGTAAGCATCGCGTTTGTAGCCGGAACGGGTGGTATAGCCTTTCAGCAGGATTTTACGTCCGGAGTAGAAGTCGAGCTGTTCGCCCTCGGAGAGGTTGGCATTCTTGATCGAGGCGCGTTTATCGAAATCCGAGACAGGCATCGCAACGAGTTCGTTTGTCCACTTGTCGCGCGAAACATAACAGGGCGTCATCTTGCCCGGCTCCAGCTCCAAGTCGATCGCCTTGCCTGCATGACGGGTTTCGATGATGTTGCGCTTGGCCTCGTCGTCGAGCAGCACGTTGTGAAAGGGCGCGTCGAGATCGCACTTCTCCCGATAATAGTGCGGCACGACTTTCAGCGTTCCGTCGGCCTGTTCTTCGAGCGATACGCGCCCTTTGGTGGTGACGCGCATGCCGCCGGGTTCCATCTCCGGCCGCATTTCGATCAGTCCGTGCGATTTGTGCCCGTAGGACATCACCTTCAAATGGGGTTCGAGGTCTTCCATACGGATACCCATGCGCTCCATACCCGCCATGTCGATTTTCGATATATCCATAGGCTCGAAACGGGGAACCGCGATCTGCTGTTCCATTTTTGCGAGCTCTTCGGCCGGATCGACGCGGTAGTTTTCGAGCAGTTGCGGATCGAGGTCGATTTTGATGAGCTTCTCCAGCACGCTTTCGGCCATGATGAAGATCTCCGAGATACCCGTTTTTACAGGGTCTTGCGACTGCTCCATGAATTTGGTGAAAAACGCCTCCAAAGCAGGTTGATTCGTGTGCACGTCGAACAGTTTGGCGACATTTGCCGCAGTGGGATCGAGCGTCTTGATGTTTCCGTCTTCGTCGATACTGCCGACGGCCTTCAGTTTGCCGTCCTGACCTTCTCCGGTCTGCCTGACGAGCATTACCTTCTTCTCGTCGTTCTTTACTTTTTCGTCCATCTTTACGAAATATTAGGTTAGCACCAATAGCGGTGCAGGGGACGAATTTAACCCGTCTGCGGACGGCCCGGGCAGACAGACCGCCCCCGTTGTCGCGGTTGGAACAGGTGTTGGAAGAGGCTGGCGTCGGTACGGGTAAAATGCAGAAACGACGAACGGTCGGAACGACTATCGTTTCGACCGCCCCGGTACAGTACCTTCCATCACAGATATTGTCTGGATATTCGTCCCTGCCTAAGCAGCTGAATAGTCGATATGAGTAGTGGATGTGCAGGAAAAAGCGCTCCCTTACGGGAGCGAAATAAGATTGCCCGTCTGAAAAAATAAAGGCGGATTCGCATCCACCTTTACTAAAAAAGTATTATTTTTGCATTTGAAGAGTTATTTGAAAGCATGAGAAATAGAGTGTTTCTGAACACTTCCCTTTTTCTTATCCGTTAGCTTATCTCATGCGAGTCCTTCATAATCTGCTCGTAGTCAATTAAACTCTCTCAGACTACATCAAAGATACGAATAAGCCGCGGGCAAAAGCAAATTTATTTGCATTTTGCCGAGGCGGAGTATCTAAGACGCAGTCAAAGATAGAAAATATCGTGCAATTATCCGCCGGCCGCCGGATCGGAATTTGGCCGTTCGGCGGAAAAAGCCTACCTTTGACGCAATTTCGGTTGGAAAAATGAAACTTCGGACGATCTTCGGTTGTGTGCTTGCCGGCGTGCTGTGGGTGCTGCTCGCGGCCGATGCGCGGTGCGTCGCATCCGACGGGGAGACGCCGCTGCCCGCTCCGAGCGAACTGACACGGCAGGTGCCGGTGCGCGTGGCCGACGCCTACGGTCTGCGGGCGCTGTTGGTGCGGTTGAGTTTGGAGGCGGGCGATACGTCCGCATTCGACCGGATGCAGGATCTCGGCCGCGACTTTCCGTCCCGCGACGGAGCGTCCGGCGGGTGGGGACAGGATGCCTCATATGTCCTGTCGGCGGTCGAACGGCGTGTGCCCGGCGACGCGGATCTGATTCTCCTGCTGCGGAAAATCCGGATTTAGCGGATGCTCCGACCCCTGCCGGTCGAGGGTTCTTCCCGCCGGCGCGCAATTTGCCGTTGCGCAATCTTTCCGACCGTTTTCGACCGGCGGGTGCCGAAACTGCCCGAATTGTGCCGAATGCGGAAAATAAAGAAGGAAAATTTTCGTTTTCGATCAGGAGGACCGCATTGTCGGCAGGCTCTTCCGGGTGCAGAAAACATCTCTTGTAAATAAACGGATTTAAAGCGATCGAGTAATTATGATTACAACCATGCTCATCCTGTTTGTCGTAGGCTATGCCTTCATCGCCTTCGAACACAAAACGGGAATCAATAAATCGGCCATCGCCCTGCTGATGTGCGGTATTCTTTGGAGTATTTTCAGTCTGGAATACCCCTCCGCCCTGCCCGGTCTCACCCAGACGACCGTGAGCGACGAGATCCTGCGGCATCTGGGATCGACATGCGAAATCCTCGTCTTCCTGATCGGAGCGATGACGATCGTCGACCTGATCGACTTCCACGGAGGGTTCGAGTTCATCACGCGGCGCATCACCACGCGGCGCAAGGTGCGTCTGCTGTGGCTGGTGGCGCTGCTCACCTTCTTCATGTCGGCGCTGCTCGACAACATGACCACGACGATCATCATGGTGATGCTGCTGCGCAAGATCGTCCCCACGACCAAGGAGCGGATGCTCTTCGCCTCGGTGATCGTCATTGCGGCCAACAGCGGCGGCGCGTGGTCGCCCATCGGCGACGTGACGACGATCATGCTCTGGATGAAGGGCAACGTCTCGTCGGCCAAACTCATCGAGAGCCTCCTGCTGCCCTGCCTCGTGTCGCTCGTCATCCCTCTGGTCATCGCTTCGCGCTGGCTCAAAGGGTCGCTTCCTGAAACCGATCCGGCCGATGCAGGGTCGTCGCAGCCCGATTATATCTCCGACGGCGAGAGCCGCGCGATCCTCTTCCTGGGCTGCGCCCTGCTGGTGGCCGTTCCGGTCTTCAAGAGCGTGACGCACCTGCCGCCCTACATGGGAATGGTCACGGCGCTGGGCATCATGTGGGTCTTCACCGAGCTGATGTACCGCCGCAAGCGCAACATCGAGGAGTCGATCAAATGCCGCGTGGCGAAGGTGCTCAAACACATCGACATGTCGACGATCCTCTTCTTCCTCGGTATCCTGATGGCCGTGGCGGCGCTCGAAAGCGCGGGCATCCTGTCGGGTTTCGCCACGGGACTCAACGAACACCTGCACAACGTCTACGCGATCAATACGTTGATCGGCATCCTTTCGTCGGTGGTCGACAACGTGCCGCTCGTGGCGGCGTCGATGGGCATGTATCCGATTCCCGATGCGGCGGCCGTGGCGGCGAGCGCCGATCCGACCTATGCCGCGATGTTCGTGCAGGACGGTGTTTTCTGGCATCTGCTGGCCTACTGCGCCGGCGTGGGCGGCAGCCTGCTCATCATCGGCTCGGCGGCCGGCGTGGTGGCGATGGGCCTGGAAAACATCAACTTCGTATGGTATTTCAAGAAGATTTCGCTGATGGCCTTCGTCGGTTATCTGGCCGGCATCGGGGTCTGTATGCTCGAAGTGTTTCTTTTCGGAATTTAGCCCGCATGAACGGAGCGGATCGGGCGGACTTGCCGAAAAGTCCGCCCGATTTTCGTATCTTGCGGGGGAAAACGAACGAGTTTATGAGGATTTACGAAGCGACCGAACCCTCCGACCTGTTGGCGGAGGCCTTTGCGCGGCTGCTGCCGCAGCTGTCGGAACGAATGACGGCACCCGACCGGGAGGCCGTCGCACGGATCGTCGCCTCGCCTGCGACCCGTCAGCTGGTCGCCGCAGCGGAGGACGGCCGGATCGTCGGGTTGCTCAGCGTGGCCCTTTACGACGTCCCTTCGGGGCGCAAGGCGTGGATCGAGGACGTGGTGGTGGATGCGGCGACGCGCGGTCGCGGCATCGGCGAGGCGCTGGTACGCGAAGCGCTGGCGTTGGCGCGCCGCGAGGGCGTCGCACGAGTGATGCTCACCTCGAATGCGACGCGCAGGGCGGCCCACCGGCTCTATGAACGAATGGGGTTCGTGCGCTACGAGACGGATTGTTTCCGGCCCGATCTATGATTCCTGCGGCAGATCGCTCAGGTCGAGCGTCTCGCCGGCGAAGGGTTCGCCGGTGAGCGGCAGTACCATGGCGCGGTCGTGCGCAGGGTCGCCCGTGCCGAAGTCGAAGTCGTCGTGCGTACGGAAGCACGCGGGGTAGTCTCCTGCGAAACCGAAGCCGGCATACCAGCGTCGCAGCTCCTCGCTGCCGGGGATGAGCGCGGCGTAGCGGAATCTTTCGGCGCGGCAGCGGTCGAGCGCTTCGCGCAGCAGTCCGCCGGCCAGTCCCTGCTGCCGGCAGTCGGGCGCCGTCGCCACGGCGTAGATGTAGGCCGTATCGCGGAACGGCACGATGTGGAGCATCGCCGCGATCCGCCCGTCGCGTCGTGCGACGAGGCATCGCCGTTCGTCGTAGCGGCTCAGCAGAAACTGTTCGACATC
>ERZ826220.2885-NODE-2885-length-13978-cov-2.539108_pt1 | contig 13978 bp, 26 predicted proteins | sample MGYA00519927_ERZ826220 | MGnify/ENA primary metagenome ERZ826220 (study PRJEB31778, sample SAMEA3449225) | human gut metagenome | biome: human gut; feature: human-associated habitat; material: faeces | place: United Kingdom | collected 2010/2012 ...
TTGCTAGTGATATAGTAAATTGTTATTGGAATGGAATAAGCTGGAATTAAAGGAGAGATTTTATGATTTTACCTAATTTACATGATACAATTAAAAATACTATATTAGGTTATGATTGCATATTAGCATTTGAAACAGCATCTGATTACTTAGGTACAAATAAAATGGCTTATAGACCTAAGTTATGTGTATATGCACTTCAGGAGCTAGATATAGCAGGGGTAGATTGTAAGATAGTAGATTCTTATTCTAACTTGGAAATAGTAGAATTAGATGGTATAAGATGTACTTCAGAGAGACAGACAATTTGGGATTTATTAAGATATGATAGAGACCAGCAAGTTACCATAGAAGCAATTGCTGATTGGTATTTTAAGCATAATGAAAGTTTTGATGGTTTAGATATACCAACAGATTTACAAGAAGTATTTAATTCTTTTGTAGATGATGCAATACATTATTTTGATGATTAGCTATAGGAGATTATATGACTTTAAAAACATTGTGTGCTTTATATAAGAAATGTAATCAGGAGATGAGTGCATGTAGTATATTGAAGAGTCAATATATGCATGAGAAGGTGGACTTAGCTACAGAAGATTTATCACTGAGTGATATAGTTGATTTAAGACCTTATCTATTATGTGATACTCTAGCAATATATGAGTATTTAGGGGGTAGTTCTGATGAGTTTAGTCAGTATAGCACTACAACTTGCTGTAGAGACGAAAATGATTTTTATAAGGCTCTTTTAGAAAATCCACTGATTAATAAAAATGCAGATGAAATATACCAGTTAGCATTAAGTGAAAGTATAGAGCCTTTTAAGTCTAGGGGTATTCCTTGTAGTGAATTTAATTTCGCAGTCTAATAAGAAGTCAAGATTAGTATTGAGCTAGTCTTGACTTTTTCTTTATTTTGTGGTATAATATAACTATAATTGAAAGGGTTGATTTATATGGAAGATTTTTATAAGTTATCTATTGATGAATTGAAGAGTAGAAGAGAAGTTCTTCTTAGAAAAAGAGAGGCTAAGAGATATACTTTAGCTGACTTAGAAGAACTTGAAGCTATTGATATAGCTATTCATTATAAAGAGGTTGAGTTACCTATATTAGATAAAAATGGCATTTCAGAAAATGATGATGAAGAAGATATAGGTCAGTATTCTATCGAAAATATCAAAAGAAGACTTCAAGAAGAGAGGAAAAAGTGATGAAAAGTATTTACTCAATGTCTTATTCAGAATTAAAGTCTATGAGATTAAGATTATTAGCAAAGTCAAATCTATCAGGGGCAGAGCAAACGCATTTAGATTATGCAGATTCTATTATTAATGATTTTGAGGCTAAACAGAGGGCAAGAGCTAGATTGCTTAGTGTACTAAAAGGAGTTACTAAGAATGGTAGATGTATATAATGATATTGATTTTAATATGATAATTCCTGTAGAAATAGATAATACAATAAATATTAAATTTGTATCTTTTTGTTCTGATTTAAGAAAGTTAGGCTTTCTTGGGAGACCTATAGGCTATTTATTGACAAGTGTAAATTGTAAGGGTATTTTATACTATCCAGTACTTATAAATACAAGTATAATTTTATATATTGAGCTAGTAAAATTTGGTGATTATGTTAGTTGTAGTACAATTGAATTTTTAGACGCTATAATACGTTGTGGATTTTTAAGTGCTGAGACTAAAAAGATTATTGAAGTCGAGTTAAGAAAGTACTTTTTTAAATGTGATGATTCAAATATTGCAGGTTTAGCTTTGAGTAAGCCATATAACACGGCAGACTGGAATATTACTAATGAACAATTATTTAAGTTTTACATAGATGATGAGGTTTTTTGGAGACCTTGTTTCTCAGCTATTAATGAAGTAAGTAAGAAATTAACTATAACAGCTACTAAATCAAAACTTGCCAATGATAAACTTTTTATAGATAAAATATCAGGTATGCATTTACCATGTATAGTATCAAGGGGTAGTGAAAAGTATTTATGTGGTATTTGGGTAGATTGTTTTTACTATAGTATTCCAGTTCTTACAATAGTTTGTGAATGTATTACAGATTTGAATTCAGCTTTAAAGGTTTGTAGCGGAGATGATGAATTATTTTCTTATGTTATGACACAGCCATCAGAACAAACATTATATTATAAGGATTTTAAGTTTAGCAAGAATGATATTTACTATATAAATACTCTTGTTACGAAAAAAGATTTATTTAAATCGGTATTTGAGTCAGATGATTATAAGATAGAGAGGTTTTTATAGGTGAGTTTATGCATTTTGTTAAAGATATTGATTTTGACACAATAATACCATTTAAAACATAAGCCGTAAATCCCCGAAGCTTTAGCTTCATGGGATGTAGGGCTAAAATACATCCGACTTAAGTCGGATGATAAATCACAATAACGCAAATGAAAGGTGGTGAGTAAAATGTTTAGATTAGTAGAAAAGAAAAATAACAATTATTTGATTTTAGATACTGATGACGGTGTTGTAGATGAATTAAATTATTTTCAGATTTTAGATTATTTAGAACATGGTATTGAAATTGAAGGCTGTATTAAAACAATAAAGGGGTATCATTTTGAGATTGATAATTCAGATTATCATAAAATAATCAAGGGCTATAAGTTCAGAATATACCCAACTGCAAAGCAACGTGAATATTTTACTCAATGCTTTGGTTGTTGTAGATTACTTTGGAATAGTATGCTTGCAGATAAGATTGATTATTATAATACTTATGGAGAAAACCTAACAGTTTATGTAACAGATTATAAAGAAAGATATCCATTTCTAAATGACGTTGATAGTCTTGCTTTAGCAAATGAGTTACAGGATTTGAATAAAGCTTATAAGAATTTTTTTAGAGATAAATCTGTAGGGTTCCCCAAATTCAAGTCTAAGAAAAATAATCACAGGTCTTTTAGTACAAATAATCAAAACGGTACTGTTGAATTTATTGATAATAAATGGCTTAAAATACCAAAGAATAAAAAGATTGGATTGGTTAGATGTCATCAATCGCAGGATATTAAGGGGGTAGTCAAGACTGTTACTATATCACAAGTTCCTAGTGGAAAATACTATGTTTCTTGTAATGTTGAAATTTGGCATCACTCTTTATCTAAGACAGAAAATATGGTTGGTTTAGATTTAGGTATTAAAGATTTGGTTATTCCATCTTATGGAGAGCCTTATAAAAATCCAAAAACAATTAAAAAATATGAGCAACAATTAGCAAAATTACAGCGTCAATTAGCACATAAACAGAAATACAGTAAAAATTACTATAAGCAAAGGAAAAAGATTGCTAGATTGCATGAAAAGATAAGCAATATTCGAGTAAATAATCTTCATCAGATTTCTCACAAAATAGTTAGCGAGAATCAAGTAATTATTAGTGAAAATCTAAAGATTAAGAATATGCTTAAAAATCATTATTTAGCAAAAAGTATATCTGATGCAAGTTGGTATGAATTAACCAGACAATTAGATTACAAATCAAATTGGAATAACCGAATATACCATAAAATAGATACATTCTATGCATCCAGTCAGATATGTAGTTGTTGTGGTTATCAAAACCAAGATATAAAAGACTTATCGATTAGAGAATGGCAATGCCCTAAATGTGGAGCATTACATAATCGGGATAAAAATGCATCAATAAATATTTTAAATAAAGGTTTAGAAGATTTAGGCATTTTAGTTGCATAACAGCAACTAAATATAAATAGTAGGCAGGGACGATGCCGAATTTACGCCTGTGGAGATAGTAGGTTACGAGGTCTGTGAAACAGGAATAGTTATATGAGTTACACACCTTTGGTGCTAATTCTAACAGCTAGAATCCCCTGAGCTTTAGCTCTGGGGAGCGTCAACAACAAATAATGAGTTAGGTGTAATAAAGACTACGAGATTTATCGATACCTTTCCAGTTATTTTCTTTAGTACAGTCATATGGGGTGGCTCTAAGGAAGTTTCTATAAATCAGTTAGATGAATTGGAGTCAAGTGAAGAACAATTGAATACATTTAATTTAGCTTTTCGAGTAACAAATAACGATTTATGCTATTTAGATGTTTTTGATAAAAATTTAGAGCTTATAGAAGAGCTTTTTAGTTTTAAAAATTACATTATTAAGGAGGTATTTTAAATGAAAGTAGTTATAAGTACAGACAGTTCAAATGCAATATTTACTGCATCTGTTGAGAGAGTACTTGATAGCATAGCATATAAAGTTTTTGACTTATCTAAGTATAAATGGTTACATATAACAAAAGGAAAAATGGCTGAATATTTTAGAGGTTTTTGCTTAGATGATTTCATCACTGTATTTGAGTGTATAACTTTAAACCAATCAGGGGTAGTTTTTACTGTTGAGCCTTGTGAAAATGATGAAAGGGATGATTATAATGTTGAAGATGTATTTAATTGCACATACGATGAACTTTTCAATAGTTTGTGCTATGTTATATCTAGTTATACTTTACATGGCTTTTCTAGGGTTGAGAAAAACTTTATAGCTGCTATGGAATATCTCATAATGCAGATTACATTTGGTATTCAGGGCTACCAGTATATGGATGTTTATAAGTATTATAAAAGTTTAGGTTGTACTGAAAATGAGTTCTTAGATATGTTAAATGAAGATTTAAAGCAAATAGCTTTAAAGTCTTTACAGTTTTTAAAAGACCATTACGATGATTTTGATATTAAAGATTCATCTTACATGGATGAGCTTTTAGATACAATGAATACATATGATGATAATATTATCAACTTATTAAGGGAGTGTGCAAAATGAGAGAGTTTTATACTGGTTATTTTGCAAGAATTGAGAAATATAAGGAGTTAGGTCTTTATCCAGTAAGTATTGCTAGGTATAATCCAAAGGGGATGAATATTTTCACATGGTCAGCAGTAGCTCCGTCTGAGGATATTTTAAGAGATTATAAGTCTGGTGGAATAACCGAGATTGAGTATGATTTTAGGTATAGATTACAATTGCAAAATCGCAATATTTTGGAGGATTTATATTTTATCGATTCAAAAATACCAAAAGAGTATAAGGGAATAGTTCTTTGTTGCTATGAAAAGTCAGGCACTTTTTGTCATAGACATATACTAGCAGAATACATAGATGAAAAATTTTCTATTCCAATAAAGGAGGTTGATTTTGAATAAATGGAGAAAAGATTATCTGAATTATAATAAAGCTTTGTTAGTATAGGAGGAAAATATGGAGATTAGATTTAGCAAAACGGATAAGAAATATGGTTGTTTTAGTAATTTTTATCCTTGTAAAGTAGAGTTTAATGGCATTACATATCGGAACAGTGAAGCAGCATGGCAGGCTCAAAAAACTTTAGCTAAACATAAACGCATGGAGTTTTCAACTATGCTTCCATCTGAGGCTAAAAGAGCAGGAAGAAGAGTTACTTTACGAGAAGATTGGGAAAGCGTTAAATATGATTTGATGATAGCTGTCCTTGAGGCAAAATTTACACAAAACAAAGAACTTGGCGAAGTATTAAAGGCTACTGGTGATACTACTATAGTTGAGGATACTACAGGTTGGCATGACAATCTTTGGGGTAGTTGTTCTTGTCCTAGATGTGATGGTATTACAGGACAGAATCTTTTAGGTAAGGCTTTAATGGAAGTGAGGGCTAAATTAAGTGAATAAGAAAGATGAAATTTTTAATAAGTTACAAAAGTTTATGAAAGATTTTGATATAGATTGTGTTGAGACTGTATATCAATGTGATAGTGTTAACGAGGAATGCGTTGATTTAGTTGCAGAGCTTGTTGAAATCATGTTAAAGTAGTTATAATTAGGTTAAATTCTTAATTGAACTTAACCTTTTTGTATGTATATCTAAGGTTTATTCACTGCACATCATTTCATTTTATTTTTAAGTATAAATACGAAAATACTAATATGTTGCTAGGAACAGGAATGCTTGTATAAACTACATAATATACTATCAACTTTTTAAGAGTATATTTTCTAAGTTAGTTTGCTTGATACTATAATTAACTATATAATTTACTATATACATTATATGAATTTTGTATATTTTAGTTATATAGTTAATTATGAAAATTGAAGTTATTTTTCGTTTTAGTGACTTCTATAGGTAGCCATAATTTACTATTATTTTTACGGAGGATTTTATGGATATAAGTGTAAAAGGAACAAAGTTAAAGATTTTTAAGGGCTTAGATATACAGCAAACAGTAGAAAGAGATAATGTAGGTCAGTATGTTACTTTACAGGCTAGAATACCTTATGACTCTTTAATGTGTTTCGAGTTCCCTAAGAGTTGTAGTGATTGTCCATCAGGTTGGTGTTCAAGTGGAAAATGTGGTAGAAATGTTCCTTTTCAGCCAGAGGATTATGAAAGACGTCCAGATTCTTGTAAATTACGAAAGATTGAGCTAAAAGATTTAATTGACTCTTGACTTTTACTAAGTTTGATGTTATAATGTATTTACAATAAAAAAAATTAAATTATATGGATGTACATTATGGAACAATTAAACATGGAGAAAGTATATAAGGAAATGGGTTGTAAGACTGATTATGATAAGCTGGTTTGTAATGAACTTACATACCTTGTATATTCAAAGTTAAGCATTAAGATTGGCTGTGATAGTCAAAAGACACTTAGTGAGATAAGAAAGTGGCTTTATAAGGATAAGCTCGGAACTCCAGAAGAAAAGGTATTAGGCGAAGCAAGATATTGGGATACTGATTTAGCCAAAATCTTTGGAGAGTCTGTTGGCATTGATGGGAATGTATTTTCTAAGCTCACTGAGCTATTAAAGGGTAAGGAAATAGTCTCAGGGGTAGTTCTTAGTTAAGTCTTTGATTTCTTTTTAACATTAGTATATTTTGAACGAAAGTGGGTATACTAATGTTAAACGAAGATTTAGAGCAACGGGAACTTTTTAATAAGTTTTATAAGATAACAGACCAAGCCATTGATAAAGCTGTAAGTTTTCAGAATATTGATGGCTTATCTGTTAGTCAAAATGAATTAGTTAGAAATTGTATTAAGACAACTTTAGTTGATGCTAAGAAATATAATCAAAGTAAAGAGACTGCAGTAGCCTATTCAGAAAGTCGCTTTGGTGAGATATTTGGTACAGAACATGGAGTTAATATTAATTCAAGTACTCAGATATTTAGTATTATAAATAGGGTTGAGTTCTGTGTAGTGTTTCATAATCACCCATCAACACAAACTTTTTCTATAACAGATTTGAACTATTTTCTTTCTTATAAGAAAATTAATGTTTTTGGAATTGTGTTTAATCTCGGTAATGTTGAGCTATTAATTAGACGACATGACGTTTGGGATGATAAGTTTTGGGATTTGGAGGATAAACTTGGTGATTATTTTAATACACAATTAAAGGATAAAGATACTAAGAGTATGAGTCAAGAAGAATTATACCATTTAAGTAAGACTATTCTGTCTAAGTTCAAGGAACTTAATTATTATATACATTTAAAGTAAGGAGTGATATTTATGTTAAAAAGATTTAGTCCTAATTCAGAACCATTAGATGATTTAAAATACACAAAGCCACTAACAATAGAGCAATTAGAAAATGATTTAGTATTCAGATTAGACCGCTCACAGTTAAAAGTAAGTTCAGATGCAGAGTTAAAGGAATTATTTAGAGATGAATTAACCTCTTTAGCTGAGACTAAAAATATGTCTGTAGATGAATTCTATGATTATTTAGTGGAAAATTACCCTTATAGTGATGAAAAATCTTGTTGGGGTAGTTTTCCGAATGAGCTTTTAGAAAGATGGGCAAATAAGGATGCTAAAATTATTCAGTCCAAAAACAGATAAACTTTGGAATATAGAACAGCCAAGTACGAATTTAGAGTATGAAGATTGGCTTGCATATCAGTTAGATGCTACACAGCCATATGTAGATTCTGAAGAGCAATTAAAGGAAAAATGTTCAGAAGAAATTAAAACGGTAGCAGAAATAAAAAACATAGGGGTAGATGAGCTTTTCAACTGGATGAAAGTAAATTACCCTTACAGTAATATGTCAAAATGGGCAAATTTTTCTGATGAATTACTAGAGAAATGGAGATATTTATAGGAGGATTAAAAATGGCATACACAAGTGAAAGTAATCAGATTCTTGTAGATAAGGTAAAGCAGTCAGATTTTACGGAATTGAGAATTACAAGAATTGAGAGTCAGGAGCATGAATTTGAAGCAGTTGATATTCGTCAGTGGTATTGTACACAGAAAGACCCAGAGATGAAGCCAACTAAGAAAGGTGTTCGAATTCAGGCAGACCAGCTTGATGCAGTACTTGAGGCTATTAAGACTGCAAGAAGTTAAAAACTAAATAAGGAGAAAGTGTGTTATGTATTATGATTTATACTACATAATTGAAGGCATAACATATTCTTTTGAATACCCTCTTGTATTGGTCGAGAGGGTACTTTCATTAGAAGAATTGCTTTCATTATTAAAGGGGTATGCTCTAAAGTTGACTGAAGAAGAGTCAGATTTGCTTAAAAGTAATGATTTTAAGATTGTTAATTCTAAAGATGAATTAGTGTCAACCAAAGAGAATGTATCTATTTATCCAGAGATGCTTGTATTTAATTAAAGCTAGTATTGACTTTTTTAAAGTTTCATGTTATAATATAATTAAATAAAATATATGGAGGTTTAATATGAAATCTTTAAAAGAGTTTAATTGTAAGTCAAATCCATTTGATGTTTTAGCACAGTCAGCTCTTGAATATGCAAGAGCAGTTTTATTTACTAATTCAAGACTAAGAAATGGAGAGTTACCAAAAGATTTTTCTAGCTATGATGATAGTACGTTTAAGCTGTATTTAACTAGAGTGAATGATTGTATTGATATACTTAACTCTATTCCAGAAGAAGAGCTTGAAATCTGTAGACGAAATAGTTTGTTGACTCTTAATGGAAAGCAGAGACAAGTAAATGATATGTTGTTTGCTTTATTTAATGAGTTTGATACTGAGTATTCCAGAACTGTTCCTTATCTTAGCGAGGAGATGGAAAAAGTTTTATTTGGGGTAGATTCACCTATTTACCAGAGGCATAAGTCTTTGCAGGAATTTTATAAGACTTATAGGAATGATGAAGTTCTTACTGAGCGTGTACTACATCATTATATTGATTCTTTGGATAATGATTTGGAATACTGTAGAAAGAATTTTTCATGGGAAGATAAGGATTGTGAACTTGTAGAAAAGTTACACAGCCTTGAGGATTTATCATACGATGATGCTGAGTATCTTTTAGCTGTTGTTAAGAAAGATTCAGATAAAATTTAAGGGAGGTATTTTTATGTTAAGTGCTAGAGAAATGTGTGAATTAGCTACATCAGATGTTTCAAGTAATAAGTTCTTAACGGAGATTGAAGCTCAGTGTAAGGAAGAAGCTAAAAATCATAATAAGTTCTTCACGGAATTGTTTGAGGTACAGGATAAGCATACTGATTTACAGATGTTAGTCATCAAACATTACAATGTAGATACTTACAGAGCTTTAATCAGATTAGGTTATCTATTTGGGGTAGTTACTGATGAAGATGATATTAAGCATATCTATATAGGTTGGGGATATACAAGTACTGCTGACCTTGAAGCAGATTTGCGAAAAATTTAATTAAGGTTTAAATTGGGAGGACTTTAGTTCTCCCTTTTTTTAGTTTAAGTTTAATCTGTATAATATAAATCAAAATGCACAAATTCTGACCATTTTTGTTGGTTTTGTGCAAGTTAAGGGGGATTATCTATGCATGGAATTTTATAGCATTAAGGAATTTTCTGAGAAAATAGGAGTTCATGAAAATACTCTTAGACGTTGGGACAAAAGTGGAAAATTAAAACCACATCATAAGACTATCGGAGGGCATAGAGTTTATTCGAGTGAACAAGTAGAGGCTTATTTTAAAATATTTAATAAGGAGGATTAGTTATGAGATTTGATGATTTTTTAACTAATATCGAAGTAGATAGAGATGATGCAGAGGCTTGTGCTTTAGCTTTAGCTTGGTTAAAACAGAGAGTTTTAGAAAAAGTTGATGATGCTGATATTTTATATTGTCGCAGAGCTATTACATCCGAAACACCAGCTAATGTAAAATTATCTAAATTAGAAGCTTTTGTTGAGCATGTAAGTGAAACACAAGAGCGACCTTTATTTACAGGTACTGCAGAGCAGATTGCTGAGGATGCTAACTTTGTTGCAAGTCAGTTAAATATTACTACAAATGAGTTATGTAATGAAACAGATTTATTTGTTTCTGCTTACATTAACGATAATCATTTCAAGTTGAAGGAGGAAGATTAATGGAATTTGTAAAAGACCCAAATGATACAAGAAGGGTAGTTATTATTGATGTTTCAGGTTTATTCTATAAATATGCATACGGTGGTGCAAAAGCTTTGTCTGCAACTATCATGGTAGATGGAGTACCTACACGAGTTGATACAACTTTACCAACTTATGTTATTAAGCAGATTCATCGTTGGTCTAATTATGGAGTTAACCCAACTGTAGTATGTTTTGATGGAAAAGGTGCTACAAGAAGTCGTAAGGCTTATTTTGCAAAGCATAATGGCATCAGAGAAGGTGCTGAACCTATTGGTTATAAGGGTTCTAGAGAGAGTCAGGACTCTCGTTTTTATGATGGTATTAATATCACACAAAACTTATTAATGCAGGGAGGGGTATGTTGCCTTAAAGCTGATGGTTATGAGGCTGATGATTTAATTAAAGCAGCAGTTGATAAAGCCAAAGAGCAGTATCCTCATTTACCAATTGATGTAGTTACGGGTGATGTAGACTTAGCTCCTTTAGTCGATGACCAAGTATCTGTATTTTTAACTTCAAAAAAGCTTACTTGGGCTGAGGATAAATCTATTGAGAAGAGAAATTATATGCAGTTAAGACCGTATAATTATCAGGAGTATATAGAAGGTTTATCAGCATACAAAACTTTAGAGGTACCGTATAATACTGTACTTCTTACAAAGTTGCTTCGTGGCGATAAGTCAGACGAGATTCCAGCATACCCTAAGTTTACCCCAAAGAAGTATAAAGCTTTAATTACATCTCTGCAGGAAGATGGTTATGATTTGTCAGATATCTGTAGATACGACAATCCAATTCCAGTTATCAGTTACAGGGGTAGTGAAGAGCCTATCCCAGAGGAGTTAATTGAAAGCACTCCTAGAGAGCAGAAAATGATTAAGTTTAAAGAGCCAGCATGTTTAACTAAACTATGTAATATCTTATCAGAGTATCTCGATGAGGATATTGTTGAACATGTTAGATTTATCTATAATGGTATCAACTTAAACGGAGCTTTTGTAGGATTACCAGATGGATTTAATCGTAGACCTGCAACTGTAACTGTGAATATCGATGGATATAGTGCAGGTCAGTTACAACAGGCAGTTTCAGTTGTTCAGATTAAATTGCCGTTTAAGTAAGGAGGTATTTAGAGCAATGATTATGCCAGTTAATTTACCAGATATTGACGATAAAACATATAAGAATATTTGTATCAAGCATATAAATGCAGGTCTACTCAAAGGGGTAGACCTTGCTCTAGAGGAGTATAAAACTGTTGATGATACATATACTTATTTTAAGCAGTTCTTTCCAAGAGGAGTCTATACAGGTTTTGTCGAGGAGCTTTATCGTATCAGAGATATTATTACATCAAAGATGCTTTATCTTGCAGGAGATTATGATAAGTATGTAATTATGTGCTTACTTAATAATTATTATCGTGATAATGTAAAAGATTATAATTTGAAAGATGCCAATACTTTTGCTTTACATGAGAAAGAAAATCTTAAAGAATTGTCTAAAAGTATGAATTTCCATGTAATTACAAAGCAGAAGGATAGAGATTATGTACTTGCTAAATTTTCTGCTTATGCTTCAGAAATTGATTCTAATGTGGAGTATTTAATGTCTACTATCGAAGATTTTAATCAATATATTAATACTTGTTTTGCAGACTTTGATTTCTTAAATCTTGGTGATTTTACTATCGAAGAAATGAAGGCATTAAGTACAATGCATGAATATATCAATTTAGGTATTGAAATTCAGGAGACCAGATTGCATAGACCATATGCAGTTATCAAATAACTTTTGAGATAGGCTTGACTTTTTACTATATCTGTGGTATAATATAATTATACTTGTAAAGGTAGTAAAGGAGGTTACTATTGATAAAGTTAGATAAAAAACTAAAGGTTGGTGTTGCAATGTTTTCAGCATTTGGGGTACTTATCTTAGCTGATATTAAACCTTTAAATGTTAATGCTGAATTAGGTACAGAGGTTACATATGATTTAGTAAGTATAGATAGCTCTAGTCTTACTGCAGGAGTTTCTTCTATATTGTATGAGACTATTAATTTAACTGCTACTGTTGAAAAGCATGAAGAAGAAGTAACTGCTGAGTTCAATCCTTTTACTGAAATTGATTCAGAAATGTGGACTACAGAATATGTAAATATGCGTGATGCAGGTACAAAAAGTGCTAATGTATTACAAAAAGTTAGAGTAGGTACTAAAGTTCATGTTTTAGGTTATGAGAATGATTATTGGTATAAAGTTGAATATGATGGTCAGACCGGATATGTATACAGTGGATTGCTTCAGTAAAATATTTAGACAGAATAAAAGACACGGGATGGATCCTGTGTCTTTTTCAATGCTTATTTTTTTAGAGAACCGTCTGCCTGTAGTTCATAATTTTGATCATCTACTGTGATCGTTCCGGTCTGCATGATACCATCCAGATCCATGTAATAACGTTTGCCATTATCATCCACCCATCCGGTCTGCATGATACCATCTTTATCAAAGAAATAATGTAAAGTTAATGCACATGCCGGCTTATCCTTTGTCATATGTGTCTCAATTGGAATATTAAGTGTTATATGCTGCTCTTTAAGACCTTCTGCCTGTAGTCCTATTTTTACATGCAGCATTTTAAGTTTCTGATTATCCAGTTTGAAAATGTATGGATATCCAACCTTACTTAATCTCCTGCCGTATTTCTTTGTAATAGTCTGATATGATTTATTAGGATATCTGTGATTGATAACCTTATCATTAAATATCTGTTCGTCAAATTCAAAATCAAAAAAAAGATGGTCTGCATCTTCATATGGAAAATAACATCCAAAATCGAATACAATACAACATTCATCTTCCTTTAGTTTTATCTCATTATTATAAACTTCTCCAAACATACTTACCTCTCTAAATAATTATCTTCCTTAAGCTTTTCATAATACATATCAAGGGCATCTTCAATAATACTTGTTTCTTCCGTATAAGCAGATGAAAATGATGTACCATACTCATCTCTAAAATCATCTAATACATTTAATATTCTTTCCTTATCTATCATAATACTTACCTCTCATAATCATTACCACCTTTACAATATGTCTTTAATTATCTCCTTTCGGTTTTTCGCACCGTTCAAATTCGATAACCCATACCCACGGATTCGCATTCCATCCGTAGCGGTCAAGGTCGGAGTTCTTAATTGTGGAGTTCCAAATACCCATAAATGATGTGAGTATAGCGTTTTCATCAAACTTGCCATTTAGATGGATATACTTATCTGTTCCCTCCGCTAAAGCACTTTCTGCGGTTATTTCCTGCAACCGCTCCACTCTTACATCCGTAACTTTCAGCCAGATACGAGCGGCTTCTTTCGGCATGTGGATGGATGGCTTCCAACGTAAGCCTTCTGATATCCATGAATTATCATCTGCCTTATACCAAAAAATGTGAGCTGCTGCTTGAATAAATGTTTCCCGGACATACAGAATATCGCCTATCTGACAGGGTGCTTTGTATGCGGCGCTAATTAATTCCGCATCCGC
>ERZ826220.2887-NODE-2887-length-13973-cov-23.299181_pt1 | contig 13973 bp, 9 predicted proteins | sample MGYA00519927_ERZ826220 | MGnify/ENA primary metagenome ERZ826220 (study PRJEB31778, sample SAMEA3449225) | human gut metagenome | biome: human gut; feature: human-associated habitat; material: faeces | place: United Kingdom | collected 2010/2012 ...
GACAAGGCCGTTGTTGTCGCCGTGGGTCATGATGACCGCGCCGATCATGCGCGTGGTGGAGCCCCAGGACGTCTGGAACGGGTACTGGAGCTTGTTGTCGCGGCCGGTGAAGGTCACGTCATAGGCGCGGGAGAACTTATCGCCAAAATAGTGGCTCGTCGCACCCTGAAGCGCCTTGCGGTCCTTCATCATGCACTCGACGGTATAGGTCGCCTCGGCGCCCGCGAACTTCTCCTTCTCGGTCTTGCGGCCGGGGACGACGGGGATGGCGAGCACGTGGCGGAAGAAGTCGGCGTAGCAGTTGAGCTGCTGCATCGTCTCGGCCTGCGCCTCCTCGGCGGTCTCGTGGATGGTGTGGCCCTCCTGCCACCAGAACTCGCGCGAACGCAGGAACGGGCGGGTGGTCTTCTCCCAGCGGATGACGGAGCACCACTGGTTGTAGAGCATCGGCAGCTGGCGGTAGGTCTGCAATACGCGGGACCAGTGGTCGCAGAACATCGTCTCGGACGTGGGGCGGAAGGCAAGGCGCTCTTCGAGCTTCTCGCTGCCGCCCATCGTGACCCACGCGACCTCGGGCGCAAAGCCGTTGACGAGCTCGCCCTCTTTCTTGAGCAGGCTCTCAGGGATCAGAACGGGCATCGCCACATTCTCGTGTCCGGTCTTTTTAAACTCCGCGTCCATCAAACGCTGCATGTTCTCCCAGATGGCGAAGCCGTAGGGGCGCAGGATGGTAAAGCCCTTGACACTGGCATACTCAACAAGCTCCGCCTTGCGGCAGATGTCGGTATACCATTGGGCGAAATCGTCTTCCAGATTCGTGATCTGTTCTACCTTTTTATCTTTTGCCATGTTTATGTTCTCCCTCAGTTTCAGGATAGAGTTCTGAACTGTTATTGTATTGTTTTTGCGCCGAATTGTCAAGCACAGGCGCGGAAAAGGTGCGGAACGGCAACGCCTTTCCGCACCTTTCTGTATTTTTCTCACACCACCGTCGGGAAACGGAGGATGGCCTTGAAGAGGTCGCCATCGATGGCGAGCGACATCTTCCCACCCTGCAGCTCCGTCAAGCTCTGCGCGATGGAGAGGCCGAGGCCGTTTCCCTCGGTCGAGCGCGAGCTGTCGCCGCGCACAAAGCGCTCCATCAATTCCTCGGCGGGAATGTTCAGCGCCGCGCGCGAGGTGTTTTTGAAGGTCACGACCGCGTCGCCGCCCGTCTTTTCGAGCGTCAGATAAACGCGCGTGCCATTCTGCGCGTATTTGCAGATGTTCGAGAGCAGATTGTCGATCACGCGCCACATCAGCGCGCCGTCCACATTGCAGAAGAGCTCCTTGTCCGGCATCACGCTCACGAGCGTCAGCTCCGCCGCGCTCAGCTTGTCGCCGTACTCGCCCTCGACCTGCGATAGAAGCTCGTTCATGCTGCACCGCACGGCGTTCACCGGCAGGTTGCCGGTCGTGGCCTTGCTGGCCTCGACCAAGTCCTCCGTGAGCTTTTTGAGCTTGAACGCCTGCCGCTTGAGGACGGCGAGGTATTCTTCCTCCTGCTCGGGAGTGTGCTCATGCTGCAAAAGATCAACATAGTTGATGATGCTCGTGAGCGGCGTCTTGATGTCGTGCGAGACGTTCGTGATGAGCTCCGTTTTGAGCCGCTCGCTCTTGAGCTGCTTGTCGACCGCCATCGCCATGCTGTCGCCGATGGAGTTGAGGTTTTCGGCGTGGCGCTTGACGTCCCAGTACATCCACTTCGTATCCACCTGCGCGCTCATATCGCCCACGGCGAGGGCCTCGCCCTCCCTCTGGAGCTTTCGAAGCTGGAGCGAGAAGAGGCAGGCGGCGACGGACAGCACAAGCATCGTCAGCAGCATCGCCCCTCCCGCGCGATTTGCCGCAAATATACCGAGCATCATGCTGACCACAAAGCAGCCCACCGCCGTGCGCCAGACGAGCGGAATGGCGTGCAGCAAACCCACAACACCGCGACAGAAGGCGCAGAGCGTCCGCCAGCACCACTTGACGATCTTCCAGCACAGGCATAACACCTTATAGATGAGCGTTCCCTTCCACAGTCCGCCCACCTTGACGCGCGCGCAGAACGTCACCCACGCGGCAAAGACGAGCACCGCCAGCGCAAAGCTCATCGCCAGCAGCAGCACATCGTAGGGCGGGGTATAGAAGCTCACATAGGAGTAGACTTCCTCCACCGCCACGCACAGCAGCGCAATGATCGTGCCGTCAACGAGGAGATAGAGGTCGAAGGGGATCTTTTCCTGCCAGCCGCCCTGCAGCTCGCCGTCCTCGCGCCGCGCCGCCGTGCGGGCAAGGAAGATAAGCAGGAACAGCTCCATCGTGCCGAAGAGGATAAGCAGCTCCAGGGCGTTCTGCCCCCAGCGCTCGGCCTTGTCGTAGAAAACCTTTGCCCAGTAAATGCCGTCCTGCGCGGGAAGATCCTTCACAAGGTAGACATCAAAGGTCTTGTCATTGTAAACGGTGCTGTAACAGAAGGTATCGCCGTCGCTGACGTTGCTGAACTCCACCTTATCCTGCTCGTCCGTCACGCAGAAACGGAGGTTGCTGTAGCTGTTGCCTTTGGGATAGATCTTGTCGAGTTCATAGTTTCCGCCTTCCATGGCGATATAGTCGTCGCAGATCTCCCATGTTTTTTTGCCGACCTCGTACAGGCAGAGGTCACTCGTGTAAAAGTCCTTGCCCATGCCGCCGTAGGAGTAGACAAGCCCCACAACATAGGTGAGGATGACCGGCACGAGCGCCGCCGCCAGCAGAAAAGCGACCGTCTTTGTCCAGAAATTGCGTATCCACGCAGCCTTCATTTCTTGTCCTCCATTTTATACCCCAGCCCCCACACGACCTTCAGGTAGCGCGGCTCGGAGGGATTGATCTCGAGCTTTTGCCGCAGGTGGCGGATGTGCACGCTCACCGACGTCTCCGCCCCCAGCGAATTCTCCTTCCACACCAGCTCGTAGATCTGGGCGGAGGAATAGATGCGTCCCGGGTTCTTCATCAGCAGCCGCAGGATGTTGAACTCGATGGGCGTGAGCGCGACCTCGTCGCCGTCGACCGTCACGCTTTTTTTCTCCTCGTCGAGCACGATGGGGCCGACGGTGTAGACATTCGGCTTCTCCTCTTCCTTTTTCGACCCCAGCTGCGTGTAACGGCGGAGCTGAGACCTGACGCGCGCCAGCACCTCCACGGGGTCAAAGGGCTTTGTGATGTAGTCATCCGCGCCGATGTTCAGGCCCAGGACCTTGTCGCTGCTCTCGCTCTTGGCCGTGAGCAGGATGATGGGCACGTTGCTCTTTTCGCGCAGCTTCGCCGTCGCGGCGATGCCGTCGAGCTGGGGCATCATGATGTCCATCAGGATCAGATGGATGTCGTTCTTCTCCACGACCTCCAGCGCCTCGCGCCCGTTGCTCGCCTCAAACAGGCAGTAGTCCCCGCCGGAGAGATAGATCTTCAGCGCGTTGACAATGTCCTGTTCGTCGTCACAAATCAGAATGTTGTACATTTTCTCACCTCATGTTGGTCATTGTATCAGCCGTTTTCAAACAAAAACAGCGATTGTTTCTTAATTCTTACTTAATATCCTCTCAAAAAGGCCGAAAGGGGCTTCCTTTCGGCCTTTCTCGGTTGTTTTCTTATCTTTTTCGGTCAATTTTGCGATAAAGGCGGAGCGCTCTCTCCGCCGCGACGCCCGCGGCGTGCGCAAGGCTGCGCGCGTTGTAATGAAGCTCTGCAAAGCAGAACGCGGACTTCCCCGCCGCCGCGAGGCACAGGGATTTTTCTTCCTTTTTCCGCCGGCTGTACCAGATCGACATACTCTCTCCTTCTCACAGGTCGCGCCCGTCGAGCGCGGCAAGGCCGAAGCGCGCGGCGAGGCTGATCTTCGCGCGCTCGTCGTCCGAGGATGCAACATCGAATTTCGTGCGCAGCTCACGCAGGAACAGGCCGCGCAGCGAATCCTCCTGCGCCCGCGCCCAGACGTCCTCGCCGATGCGCGTCTCGTCGCGCAGCTCCAAGTGGAAGAAGTCGGGCGCAAACTGCTCTTCGATCGACTTGAGATCAAGCCCGCGCTCATCCGTCTCTCCGGTGAAAATAATGCGGTAAATATCGCGCACAGTCGCATCCGGCAGGCTTGCTCGCAGCGCGTCCTCCGCCGATCTTCCCGTCACATCGACGTTCAGGATCTCATACCGTCTGCGCGCGAACGGCACAAACGAAAGTTCGGCCTTCCCGCGCTCCACCGTGCCCGTAAGGATGCCCTTTTCGCCCAGCTCGTCGAAGCCGCGGCCCTCCGGGCAGCCGGAGTAGGCGTAGGTCGTCTGCCCTTCGCGCAGGAAACCGCCGAACTGGTGTGTGTGGCCGAGCGCAAGATAGTCGATCCCGCTCTCCTTGATCTGCTCTTTCGTGAGGGGATCGTAGCGCGATTCCGTGGCGGAGATATCACCGTGCAGCACCATCAGATGGATGAAATCGTCCTCCAGTGCGCGGAAGCCCGCAAGCAGGCTCTCATCCTGCACCGGCGCGGTAAACGCCGCTCCGTACACGGCGCACTGAAGCTCCGGAAGCTCCACGCGCTCGACCGTCTTCGACGTGAAGACGTGCACGTTCTCCGGCCAGGAAAGCGTCGCGTAGGCCGACTTCGCACTGTACGGGTCGTGGTTGCCGGGGGCGATGAACACTCGCGCCTGCATTGCGCCCAGCGCGTCGGAGAGCGCTTCGAGCGTCTCGCGATAGGTCGTGTTGCTGTCGAACAGGTCGCCCGCAAGCAACATGAGATCGACGCCGTTCTGATTCACGTAATTCGATAGTCTCGTCAGCAGCTCGCGGCTCTCGCGGCGGCGCTGGCGCGCCTGCTCGGCGCTCAGCGCGCCGAACGCGCTGTCCAAATGGAAGTCCGCCGCGTGGACGATCTTCACGCTCATGCCTTCTCTCCTCTCATGCCTGCGGGGCGGGCGCTTTCTCCTTGCACACGTCGACCCAGGCGACAAAGTTTGAGGAATACTTCTCAAGCTCGTCGCAGGTCATCTCGATGGCGCTGTTCGCGCTGCCCGCCGCGGGGAAAACCGTGTCGAAGCGTTTGAGCGACACATCGAGATAGGTCTTCACATTCTCCGGCAGTGCGAACGAGCACACGCCGCCCGGCGCGTGGCCAGTGAATGCGCAGGCCTCGTCAAAGGTCAGCATCTTTGCTTTCACGTGGAAATACGCCTTGTACTTGGCGTTGTCGATCTTCCTGTCCCCCGCCGTCACGATGATGATGGGCTCGTCGTCCGCGAGCTTGAAGCTCATGGACTTGGCGATGCGCGCGCCCTCCACACCGACGGCGATGGCGGCGAGTTCGACCGTCGCGCTCGACACGTCGAACTCGCGGATGCGGTCGGCGATGCCGAAATGTTCAAAATACGCTCTCACTTTTTCGATGGACATTTGCGTTGTTCCTTTCTATTTTGCGCTTTTTCAGCGCACATCGACGCGCTCGACGCCCATGCAGAGCCCCGTCGCGTCATCCAATGTAAAAATCGCTCCCTGTATCTTGCCGGCGCTCTTCTCCGGCTCGCGGTAGCGGCCCGGGAGGCCGCCGAGAAACGTCTCGACCGACTGCTCGGGCTTGATACCGAGCACGCTGCGCACCGCCCCCGTCATGCCGAGGTCCGTGAGGTAGCCCGTCCCCTTGGGGAAGACCTCTTCGTCCGCCGTCGGCACGTGGGTGTGCGTGCCCCAGATGGCGCTGACGCGGCCATCGAGGTAATAGGCCATGGCGAGCTTTTCGCTCGTCGCCTCGGCGTGGAAGTCAAGCAGCGTGAACGTCGGCTTTTCGCCGCTTTTGAGCAGCTCGTCCGCCGTTTTGAACGGATTGTCCGCATGGAACGCGAGGTCGCAGCGGCCGATGAGGTTCATCACCGCGATGCGGGCGCGCCCGCAGTCGAAAACGCCGTAGCCCCTTCCCGGCACGCGCGCGCCGAGATTGTGCGGCCGCAGAATATACGGGCAGTCGTCGAGGTAGCCGGTGATCTGCATCTTGCCGAATGTGTGGTTGCCAAGCGTGATGACGTCCGCTCCCGCGGAGAAGATGCGCTCGGCGTCGTTCGGCGTCAGGCCGACCATCGCGGCATTCTCGCCGTTGACCACGGTGAAGTGGATGTTCTTGAGTTTTTTCACGGCGCGCAGATGGCGCTCGAGGCAGCTGACGCCGCAGTCGCCCACCACATCGCCGATGGCCAGAATATTGTAGAGCATGGCGTTCCTCCGCTTTGCGTTTTCTCCAGTATAGCAAGCCGCGGTCAAAAACGCAAGGAAGGCGCAAAAAAAGCTCTGCCATTTGGCAGAGCTTCTTTCTTATTTCGCGTATTCGACAGCGGTCGTCTCGCGCAGGACGTGCACCTTGATCTGGCCGGGATATTCCATCTCTTCCTCGATCTTTTTGGCAAGCTCGCGCGCCAGAATGACCATCTGGTCCTCGCTGACCTGGTCGGGCTTGACCATCACGCGCACCTCGCGGCCGGCCTGAATGGCATAGGCCTTGTCGACGCCGGGATAGCTGCCGGTGATCTCCTCAAGCTGCTCGAGGCGCTTGATGTAGTTCTCCAGATTCTCGCGGCGGGCGCCGGGACGGGCGGCAGAGATCGCATCCGCCGCCTGCACGAGGCAGGCAACGATTGTCTGCGGCTCCACGTCGTTGTGGTGCGCCTGCACGGCATGGATGATGTCGTCCTTTTCATGGTACTTGCGCAAAAATTCGACGCCGAGGGCGACGTGCGTACCCTCCATCTCGTGGTCGACGGCCTTGCCGATATCGTGCAGCAGGCCTGCGCGCTTGGCGGCGTAAACGTCCGCGCCCAGCTCGGCGGCCATCATGCCGGCGAGGTGCGAGACCTCGATAGAGTGCTGCAGAACGTTCTGGCCGTAGCTCGTGCGGTAGTGCAGGCGGCCGAGCATCTTCACAAGCTCGGGGTGCAGACCGCGGATGCCGGTCTCCAGCACGGCGCGCTCACCCTCGGACTTGATGATGGCGTCCACCTCGCGGCGGGCCTTGTTGACCATCTCTTCAATGTGCGTGGGATGGATGCGGCCGTCGGCGATGAGCTTTTCGAGCGCCAAGCGCGCGACCTCGCGGCGCACGGGCTCGAAGCACGAGACGGTGATCGCCTCGGGCGTGTCGTCGATGATGAGGTCGACGCCCGTGAGCGTTTCGATCGTGCGGATGTTGCGGCCTTCGCGGCCGATGATGCGGCCTTTCATCTCGTCATTGGGCAGGGGCACCACACTGACGGTGATCTCGGCAACATGGTCGGCAGCGCAGCGCTGGATGGCAGAGGCGACGATCTCGCGGGCGCGGGAATCGGCCTCGTCCTTGGCGCGCTGCTCAAGCTCCTTGATCTTGAGCGCGGTCTCGTGCGTCACTTCGCTCTCGACCTGCTCGATCAGGTACTTCTTGGCGTCTTCGGCAGTGAAACCGGAAATGCGCTCAAGCATTTCGGTCTGGCTGCGCTTGATGATCTTGATTTCTTCGTTTTCCTTGTCCAGGGCGGCGTGCTTCTGGTTGAGAGCCTCCTCGCGCTTTTCCAGCGCGTCGGTCTTGCGGTCGAGATTCTCCTCCTTCTGCTGGAGCCGGCGCTCCTGCTTCTGCTGCTCGGCGCGGCGTTCCTTGACTTCCTTCTCGTATTCGTTTCTGGAGCGCAGGATATCTTCCTTTGCCTCCAACATGACTTCGCGTTTCTTGTTTTCAGCGCTCTTGATCGCTTCGTTGACAATACGAAGAGCCTCTTCATCGGCGTTGGAGATCTTCTCCTCGGCGCGCTTAGCGGCTCTCTTGCGAATCCAAATACCAAGAAGAATGCCAATGACGAGCGTCCCCACCGCGATAAGCGCAGCGTAGAGATAGCTGATCATACGATTCCTCCTGTGTGCTTTTTTTGATCGATGCGATTGATCTATCGTTGGGTTTTTGAATCATAAACGGGAGATTCCCCTTCTCTCCCCTCCATAAATCCAAAAAACATTGTAAACTTTTTATGACCAGCTGTCAAGGAAAAGTCGCGCCCGGAAAAAATCGGAAACGGGCGAAGATCACACCGCGATGTAGGCCTGCGCCGCGTAGCCGAGCTGTCCGTCATAGCCCACGGAGTACCAGCCCTGAAAGCTGCCGTAGACCTGCACGCTTTCGCCGTTCGGGATGCTGCCGACTATTTCCCCGTCGATGCCCGGGTAGCTTCGCAGGCGCAGCGCCGATCCCTCCGTCGTGACGACGCCGGTGCGCACGAGCTGCGGGTAAATGAACGGCAGGCCGAAATACTCCGTCAGTCCCCGCGCGATGGCCTGCGCCGCGGCGTCGAGGTTATTTTCGATCCAGCGCGCATCGTCGTAATTGTCGTGATAGCCGAGCTCGATGAGATTCGCAGGGTATCTGGGCCGCCGCACCTCGCCGAGCGTTGTGGTCGCCTGCGTCGTCACCTTTGCAGGCAGCGGGTAGACCATGCGCAGCTGCGCGGCGAAGAGCTCGGCAGCACGCTTTCCGTCGCTGCTCGTGGGATAGTAAAAGACGATGATGCCGCGGTTCTTCCCCGCCTGCTCCTCCCCCGAGGCGTTGGAGTGCAGGGCAAGGTAAAAGTCAAAGCCGCCGAGGCTGTTCGCCTGCGCGATGGACGAGGCCGCGGTCATCTCCGGCGTGTTGCGCACAAAGGAGATGGTGTTTGCGTAAAGATACGGCTCGAGCGTGTCTGCCAGCAGATTCATCCAGTATTCCTCGCTGCCGCTGCCGTCGACATACGGGTTCCAATCCTGCGTGGAGGGACTCAAATAAATTCTGGGCATGTGCAAAACCTCCCGTCGTTTCCAGCTTATGCTTGAAAAGCGGCGCACATGCAAAAAAAGAGACCGCCGAAGCGGTCTCTTTTTTGATTGATAGGATGCTTTGCGTTACACGGACGCAGCCGCCTTGTCCTTCTTGTTCTCGATACGCTGGAGAACGAGGACGACGACCAGCACCGCAAGACCCGCAAGGTCAGTGACCGTGCCGGGGATGACCATCAGCAGGCCGCCGGCGACCAGCGCGATGCGGCTGATCCACTTCATATCGCGGATCAGGTAGCCCATCAGGCCGGAGGCGATAGACGCCATACCGAGGGTCGCGGAGATGACGATGGAGGCAACGCTCAGGAACTTGACGTCGCTGCCAACGAAGATCAGGGCGTTATTGTAAGCAAAGATGTAGGGGATGATGAACGCCGCGATCGCGAGACGGGTCGCGTTCCAGGCGGTCTTCATCGGGGGAGCCTTGGCGATGGCGGAACCGGCGTAGGCAGCCAGCGCAACGGGCGGGGTGATGTCTGCGACGATACCGAAGTAGAAGCAGAACATGTGGGCAGCCATCAGGTTGAGACCCATGCCGGAGGCAAGGATCGGCGCGCAGGTGGTGGCCATGATGATGTAGTTCGCGGTGGTGGGAACGCCCATGCCGAGCACGATGCAGCAGAACATCGTCAGCACGAGAGCGATGATCAGGTAACCGTTGGACAGACCGACGATCGCGCCGATGAGCACCTGGCCGAGACCGGTCATGGTGACGACGCCGGCGATGATACCAGCCATACCGCAGGCGATACCGACGCTCAGGCAGTTCTTGCCGCCGTTTTCAAACGCGTCGATGATGGTGGGCAGGCTCTTGACGTTGGGCTTGCTGATGGCGTAGTTGACGACCAGCAGCGCGAAGGCGATGGCAAGGCAGAGCGTGCTGCCGTTCTCGCCCATGAAAGTGCCCGGCTCGAAGCTGCGGCTCATGAGAGTCATGAACAGAAGCGGGATCAGGGGGATGGCCATGACGAGCTTCTTCTTGCCCTCTTCACGGCTGATCATGGCGACAACCACGCAGTAAAGGGTCGCGTACACGGCGGCGGTGGCCATCGTAAAGCCGATCATGATCATGTAGACCAGAACGACCAGCGGGAGGATGAGGTAGATCTGCGGGAGCAGGATCTTCCACTTGGGGAGCTCTTCGCGGGGCAGGCCCTTGAGGCCGAGCTTCTTGGCCTTGAAGTGCACGCCGAGGAAGATGCCGAGGAAGTACAGGAATGCGGGCAGAATTGCACGCACGATGATATCAGCATAGGGAACGCCGACCATTTCCGCCATCAGGAACGCCGCAGCGCCCATGATCGGGGGCATGATCTGACCGCCGGTGGAAGATGCAGCCTCGACCGCGCCGGCAAACTCCGGGGGATAACCAGTCTTCTTCATCATCGGGATGGTGACGGAACCGGTGGTAACGGTGTTACCGACGGAGGAACCGGAGACCATGCCGCAGAGGGCAGAGGAAACGACCGCGACCTTTGCAGGACCGCCGGACGCCCAGCCGACCAGCGCGTTCGCGCAGTCGATGAAGAAGTTTGCAACACCCGTGGCCTCCAGGAAGGCGCCGAAGATGACGAACAGCGCGATGTAGGTCGAGCAGACGCCGATCGGGGTGCCGAGGATACCGGTCGTGGTGTAGAAGAGGTTATACATAACGGTCTTTAAGTCCTTGCCCGCGCCTAAGAAGGCGTAGAGCACGAACACCGCCGCTACGCAGATGATCGGCATACCGACCACGCGGCGGCAGCACTCGACGAGGATCAAAGTGCCGATGATCGCAAATACGATCAGAAGGGGGATGGAAATGCTGCCGATCTGCACGACAAAGGCCTTCTGGATTCGCGTACCGGCAGACACGATTTTTTCAAGATTTAAGGGGTAGAAGAAGAAGCAGAACGCGCCGACTGCCGCCATGATGATATCGTACCAAGGCATGTAGTTGACCTTCTGAGAGCCCTTCTTGATGGGGTAGTAGATAAACACGAGAATGATGACCAGGCCGAGGAAGAGCGGACGGCGCGCACGCTCGTCCATCTTGATCCACATGTTCATCACGATCAGGAAAATGCCGAACAGTGCCGTAAGGACACGCAGGATCTTTCTGGGAGTGCCTTCCCAGACGCGCGTGTTCGACTCACGGTCGTACTTTTTCATGATCGCATCGACGTCTTCCATGGTGCCGACGTCGTTGTCGACTGCAACATTGTTGAGCTTTTCGTTTTCAGCCATGATGCAATTTCCTCCTAATTCTATTTGAGAGCGTCCGTGCGCTCAGACGAGCCAGAATTCGTAATTAAAACGCACAGGCGCGTTTTTTCCACACAAATCACGCAGACTGACATCCTCGCCGTTTACATTGAGTACATGGTCAGAGACCGTACCGACAATGTAGCCGACGTTTGTCCTGTCCTGATGGATGTTTCGGATGACCATTGCCCAGCCCTTGTAATCGGGGCGGTCCACATAGACCTTGTCAAGCGTTTCGCCGGGGTTGAGCTCCGTCTGCACGCCTGCGCCAAAGGAGCAATAGGTCGTCTCCTCCACATAGATCGTTTTGTTTTCGATCTCGTAGGTATCGGTCAGGGGATATTTGTTCACGGAATGGATAAAGGTCACGGAAAAGCGGTCTCCCTCGCCCATTTTGTACCGGGCGTAGACCTCGCCGGTGTCGCGGTTGCGCAGGGTCAGATAGTAGCCGGAGCGAGGAAGAAGCACGGCGGCCGCTGCAATAATCGTTATTATTGCAGCGGCCGCAATTATGTATTTCCGCAGATGAGAATTCACGTCAATACACGGTAGCGATCCTGCTTACAGGACGCCAACTTCCTTGTAGTACTTCTCAGCACCGGGATGCATGGTGACGGTAGCGCCAGCGGAAGCAGCCTCGGGATCGAGGAAGCCGAACTTGGCGTGGCCTTCGGTCAGAGCGTCCTTGTTGTCGAACATGGCCTTGACGAACTCATAAACGACATCCTCGCTCAGCTCTTCGGAGGCAACGAGAGTAGCCTGGATAGCGACGCAGGTGACGTCGGCATCCTGACCGGTGTAGGTGCCGGCAGCCAGATCGTCACGGATCAGGAACGGATAGGCCTCCTGGATGGCGGCGAGCTCATCGTCGCTCAGGGAGACGAGGTTGAGGGTGTTGGTGGTGGCATAGTCGACGATAGCGGTCGTGGGAGCACCGGCGACAGTGAAGGCGGCGTCGATCTTGCCGTCCTTGAGCTGGTCAACGCCATCCTGGAAGGAGCCGTTCACCGCATTGACGTCGTCCTTGGTCAGACCCGCAGCGCCGAGCACCTGCCAGGCGTTGATCTCGGTACCGGAACCAACGTCACCGACGCAGATGGTCTTGCCCTTGAGGTCGGACACGGTGTTGATGCCGGGCTTGGCAAGGATCTGAACGGTCTCGTTGTAGATACCGGCGACCCAAAGAGCGTTGGTCTCGGGAGCGCCGTCGAAGGAGTTGGTGCCCTCGTGTGCGTAGTTGATAACGTCGGACTGCAGAATGGCCATCTGAGCCTCGCCGTCGGTGATCATGTTGACGTTCGCGACGGAAGCGCCGGTGGACTCAACATTGAGGGTGGAAAGGGTCAGCTTGGAGTCGAGGACGGTCTTGAGAACGCCGCCGACAGCATAGTAGGTACCGGAGGTACCGCCGGTCGCCAGAGTGATCGCGACGGGGGAATCGGAGCTGGTGTCGCCGTCGTTGTTCTGGCTGTCGTCCGTCTTCTCACCGCCGCAGGCGACCAGCGCGAAGACCATCGCGAGAGAGAGGATCAGAGCTAAAAACTTTTTCATACGCAATCTCCTTTTTGATTCTTCCGGCATTCACCGCTTCACCGGCACATGCTCCGCCGCGTGGGGGCGCTTCGGAGCACCTACGTTGGAGAAGCGTTGAATTCCGAAATTTACTTGCCTCTTTCAGGCAGTCTCATTATAGCCGAATGACGGGTCTATTGCAAGACGTTTTTACTTTTTTGGATATTTCGCCAAATTATCGTTGAATTCCGTCATCATTCGACCGATTATTTCGTTAAACATTTGTCAGGTTTTCATTTTTTTCTTTAGGTATAAAAAATCAGGGCGGCAAAGCGCCGCCCTGATTCTATGAAAGGCTCAAATGCTAATTATGCAAAATCGGTATGCTATTATTTCTTTTCCTTGTTGTCCACGACCTGCTTGAGAAGCGCGGAGAACTCGTCCATGCTCATCGCGCCGAGGTCGCCGTCCGCGCGGTGGCGCGGGGAAACGGTGCCGTTCTCCATGTCGCGGTCGCCGACGACCACCATGTAGGGGACCTTCTCCATCTGCGCGTCGCGGATCTTGCGGCCGATCTTCTCGTTGCGGTAGTCGACCTCGACGCGGAAGCCCATGTCTTCGAGCTTCTTGGCCTGCTCGGCGCAGTAGTCGGCGGCGCGGTCGGTAACGGGCAGGAAGCGCACCTGCTCGGGCGCCATCCACGTCGGCAGCGCACCGGCATACTCCTCGATGATGTAGGCGAGCGTGCGCTCGTAGCAGCCGAGAGAAGTGCGGTGGATGATGTACGGCAGCTTCTTCTCGCCATTTTCGTCGATGTAGTACATGCCGAAGCGCTCGGCGAGCAACATGTCGATCTGGATGGTGACGAGGGTGTCCTCCTTGCCGTAAACGTTCTTATACTGGATGTCGAGCTTCGGGCCGTAGAATGCGGCCTCGTCGATGCCGACGGTGTAGTCGACGTCGAGATCCTTGAGGATGCGCTCCATCACGCTCTGGGCGTGATCCCACTGCTCCTTCGTGCCCTCGTACTTGTTGTTCGGGTTTGCGGGATCCCACTGGGAGAAGCGGAACGTGCACTTGTCAAGAAGACCGACAGTGCCGAGGCAGTACTTGGCAAGGTCGAGGCAGCCCTTGAACTCCTCTTCAAGCTGGTCGGGACGCAGGACGAGGTGGCCTTCGGAGATCGTGAACTGACGCACGCGGATGAGACCGTGCATCTCGCCGGAATCCTCGTTGCGGAACAGCGTCGAGGTCTCGCCCAGGCGCATCGGCAGGTCGCGGTAGGAGCGCTGGCGGTTCAGGTAGACCTGATACTGGAACGGGCAGGTCATCGGGCGCAGGGCGAAGCA
>ERZ826220.2900-NODE-2900-length-13935-cov-4.059078_pt1 | contig 13935 bp, 10 predicted proteins | sample MGYA00519927_ERZ826220 | MGnify/ENA primary metagenome ERZ826220 (study PRJEB31778, sample SAMEA3449225) | human gut metagenome | biome: human gut; feature: human-associated habitat; material: faeces | place: United Kingdom | collected 2010/2012 ...
CCAGAAACTGGTCTCACCTATTCCGAACACATTCAGGAACAAGAGGGAGAAACCGATCTTGCACACGACCCCATCAAGGATTCCGATGGCAAATCCCATTTCCACAAATCCGCAGCCGGTGATCATACTCTGGAATGCTCCCACGAAGGCTGAGCAGAAGAAGTGAACAATCATGATCCGCAGGAATACTTCCCCCAGGTCAATTACCTCCGGGACATTGCTGAACAGGGAGAACATCTGCTTCGGGATCGTCAGGCAGATTAGTGTTGCACACGCCGCGATAATCATGCACATCGCCAGGGTGCTCCACACAGTTTTTTCCGCCCGATCCTGTTTTTTTGCTCCCAGATTTTGACCGATCACAGAGGCTGCTGCCGATTCCCTGCATAAAGACTTCCAGGAACTTCTGGATCTTGTTGCCAATGCTGTTGGTCTGGGCAAATACCGCGCCGTAAGCATTACAGCTTGCATTGACATAGAGCATGGAGAAGCGTACCAGAAGCGTTCTTGCAATCTGTGGAACGGCCAGCCGAATAATGGTTTTTGCCGCATAACCGTGAATTCTCAGGAAGCGGAGCTTCAGCTCAAAGCCAAAATGCTCCCGCTTCTTATAGAGAAACAGGAAAGCAGCAGCACAGGAACCGAGCTGGGACAGCACAGTTGCAATCGCCGTACCGGCCGCCTCCAGCCGGAATACCACGACGAACAGGATATCCGTCACAACATTTACACTGGCCGCAATGATAATAAACAGCAGCGGCCGTTTGGACTCACCCATCCCCCGCAAGATACCGCAGATCGCATTGTAACCGAAAATGAACGGAAATCCCAAAGACGTAATAATCAGATACGCCCGCGCCTGATCAAAGCCCTCCTGCGGACAATTCATCAGCGTTAAAAATCCGTCACAGAACAAAATTGCCGCCACTGCCATGGCACAGGAGAAAATCAGGCATATGGAAATCAATGTTCCCACCGTGTCCTTGACTTCTTTATCCTTCCGTGCGCCCACCAGCTGAGCAATATAAATCTGTCCCGCGGAACCAAGCGCCGTTGCCACCGGCGTCAGGAAATCGGAAAGCTCACCGCCGGTAGAAACACCAATAGTTCCCGCTGCTCCGATATATTTTCCCGCAACAATCAGGTCTACCATAGAGTAGAGCTGCTGAATCACATTGGTCAAGATGATCGGCACCGCAAACGTGAGCAGAACCTTCCAGATCACACCCTCTGTGATCTGGTTCACGGCGGTATTTTTCTGATTCTTGTTCTGTTTCATGTTTTTTTATTTCCCCCAGAGTATAAAAAAAGCCGGTATACTTATCTCAGCATACCAGACTCTTTTCGCATCATATATTGACTGTCTAATTAAAATTAGTCCTCAACTTTGATGATTTCCTTCTTATTGTAGCTTCCGCAAGCTTTGCAAACTCTGTGTGGCATCATAAGTTCTCCACATTTGCTGCATTTCACCAGATTCGGTGCGCTCATTTTCCAGTTTGCTCTTCTCTTGTCTCTTCTTGCTTTAGAAGATTTATTCTTTGGACAAATTGACATAGGTTACACCTCCTTAAAATTCTTGTAAAGATCGCGGATAACTGACATTCTAGGGTCAAGACTGGTGTCTTCGCAGTCGCAGCTTCCCTCATTCAAGTTCTGACCACATACACTGCAAATCCCTTTACAGTCTTCGCTACATAGAACTTTCATCGGCCACCCTACTAAAATCTCGTTATAGAGCAGCTGCTCCACATCAAGATGATATCCGTCAATGTAATTCGCTTCATCGGATTCGCCATCATCTTCTCCGTCTGCCAGAGCTGTATTCACCTGCTTTTCAAAGGAAAGCGTGAAATCTGTCGGTACATCTGTAAGACATCTGTCACACGGAATGATTACCGTAAGACTTGTCTCACAACTGATATGAAGTTTTTTTTCGCCGGCATACTCGACATGAATATGCACAGGCTGTGTCCGGCTTACCGGAAATCTGCTTCCGTTCACCTTCACTTCTTTCATCTCAGTGCCGACCACTTCGTCAATGGACTTATGCGGTTCAGATAAGACTTCGGACAGGTCAATTAACATAATTCTTTCTCCTGTTCACACCTAAACTATTATACCATGTAAATTCTTTTTGTCAAGGATGATTTACAGATTTTAAGGTTTTTTCTAATTTCTTCTGTTATACAAGTGCAACTGTCTCTCTTGCAATTGCAAGTTCTTCGTTTGTCGGAACTACAAGAACTTTCACTTTGGAATCTGGTGTAGAGATTACGATCTCTTCTCCACGTTTTCCATTTGCTTCTTCATCGATTGTAATTCCAAGATATCCAAGATAGCTGCAGACTTTTATTCTTACAAGTGCACAGTTCTCACCGATACCTGCTGTAAATACGATATTATCAACACCGTTCATTGCTGCTGTGTAAGCACCAACATATTTTGCTACTCTGTATGCAAATACGTCGATTGCAAGTTCTGCACGCTTGTTGCCTGCTTTTGCTGCTGCCTCAAGATCACGGAAGTCGCTGGATACACCGGATACACCTTCCACACCTGATTTCTTGTTCAGGACATTCATAATTCCTGCAATGTCAAGGTTTTCTTTCTTAGCAATGAATTCCATGATCGCCGGATCAATATCTCCGGAACGTGTTCCCATTACAAGACCTTCCAACGGAGTAAGTCCCATAGAGGTATCTACTGATTCTCCGTTAAGCACTGCTGAAACAGATGCTCCATTACCAAGATGGCATACGATCGTCTTTGTTGCGTTGTATGGTTTTCCAACAATCTCAGCTACTCTCTTAGATACGAAGCTGTGGCTTGTTCCGTGGAATCCGTAACGTCTTACTTTGTATTTTTCATAATATTCATATGGAAGTCCATACATATAAGCTTTCTCAGGCATTGTCTGATGAAAAGCAGTATCAAATACAACAACCTGTGGTGTGCTCGGCATCAGACTTTCACAAGCTTCAATTCCGATTAAGTTTGCCGGGTTGTGAAGTGGTGCAAGGTCATTGCACTCTGCGATCGCAGCTTTTACTTCCGGTGTTACAACTACAGATTTTGCAAACTTTTCTCCGCCGTGAACAACACGATGTCCGACTGCTCCGATTTCGTCAAGGCTCTTAACAACACCTGTATCTGCATCTGTCAGCGCGTCGATTACGAACTGGATTGCTTCTGTATGTGTAGGCATAGCCTTTTCAGATACATTCTTCTCTCCACCTGCCGGCTGATAGGTAAGTCTTCCGTCAATACCGATTCTTTCGCAAAGACCTTTTGCGAGAACCGCCTCCGATTCTGAGTTGATGAGCTGGAACTTCAGTGATGAACTTCCGCAGTTGATTACTAATACATTCATTGATGTTTCTCCCTTCTGGTACTAGAATTTTCTTTATTAGAACTCACACTCTATTCTTAATTATACTCCTTGCACACATTGTATACAAGTAATGTTATTTTTTTCACGTAATATTTTCCAGTACAATGTTTTTTGCACAAAAACTCTTTTTATAGTATAATCTTTTCACAAACAACACAAAGGAGATTTTAGTTAAAAGTATGAAAATCGTCGGTATCATCGCAGAATATAATCCGTTCCACAACGGACATCAGTATCATATAGACCAGGCACTTCAAAAAACGGGGGCAGATGCGGCAGTTGTCCTTATGAGTGGTGACTTCGTCCAGCGTGGCGCCCCTGCTATCGCACCAAAGCATTTGCGGGCAAAAGCTGCCCTTCTTGGCGGTGCATCACTCATTCTGGAGCTCCCGGTCCTTTTTTCCTGTGGCAGTGCAGAGTTGTTTGCAAGAGGTGCCGTTTCTATTTTTAACAGTCTTGGCTGTATTTCCTATCTCTGCTTTGGCAGTGAGTGTGGCGATATCAAAAAACTCAATCGGCTTGCCCGGATTCTTTCCGAAGAGCCAGAAGTCTACCGGCAGCTCCTGCAGGATGAGCTGCGAAAAGGCCGACCGTTTCCGCAGGCACGCCAGACTGCCCTAAGTGTCTATACAAAGGATCCGTCCCTTGCCGAAATCCTGTCCTCACCAAACAATACCCTTGGGATTGAATACTTAAAAGCGCTCCGGTATTTCAAAAGTCCGATCCAGCCTTTCGCAATTCCCCGCGAGGGATCCGGCTACCACGATACTGACCTCTGCGAAACCTTCAGTTCCGCAACTGCGATCCGTAACCGAATTCTGAATCCATCTTTACCAGAAGGTGCTTTTTCATCCGTTGCAGGACAACTTCCGCCCGCTTCTTCAGATCTGCTGCGAAAGAATTACCAGTCCTCACTTCCGGTTACCCAGGATGATTTTTCGCTCCTGCTAAAGTATCGACTGCTCTGTGAGAGTGCTTCCTCTCTGACCGATTACCTTGATGTCAGCAAAGGCCTCGCCAACCGAATCATCAATCAGAGAAATGATTTTGCTACCTGGAGTTCCTTCTGCGATCTTCTGAAAACCAGAGAACTTACCTACACCCGGATCAGCCGCGCCCTGCTGCACATCCTGCTCGGCATAGAAAAGGACGCCTTCCGACATGAGCCTCCTTTCTGTTTTGCAGAAGATTCCGGCAACATTTCCGGCAAATCAAAAAAAGAGCAGTCATCCACATCCGCCCTTTATGCCCGCGTACTCGGTTTTCAAAAAAAAGATACTCAAATTCTTAAAGAGATCAAAGAGTATGCCACCATCCCTCTGATCACAAAGCTCGCAGATGCCAGAGATCTCACCTCCGCCACCCAGGTCCTCCTGAACCTGGACATTTTCGCATCAGACCTGTATGAATCCATAATTACCGAGAAATTTGGCACACCTTTTACAAATGAATACCAGAAGCAGTTGCAAATTATTTAACCCTTCCCCTTTGTCAAAAAAGAGACTTTTTGCACACCACTACTACGCATGTTTGTGCAAAAAGTCTCTTTCTCATTTAGTTCACATGAAGAATTTTGGTAAGAGTCACCGCCCTGGCTCCAGGTCCGATATGGCATGCCACACTCAACGACAGTGGATCCATCCGGATTTCAAACTCCGGAAATGCTTCATGAAGCTCATCCAGCCATTCCTGTGCCTCCTTGCGGTCTCCTGTGTAAGCTGCATCCAGATACAGATCTTTTTTTCCATCACAATCTCCGAATTCTGAAGTACGAATCTCATTAATTGTCTTGATCATCGTCTTCTTTGCACTCTTCCATCCTCTTGACTTCGCAAACGCATCCAGCTTTTCTCCTTTAAGACGGAGAACTGGCTTCAGGTTCAGAACCGTTCCAATCGCTGCAGCTGCCGGTGTAAGTCTGCCGCCTTTCTTCAGGTATTTTAAAGTATCTACTGTAATATAGATATCACTGTCCCACTGGATCGCTTCTAACAGTTCTTTAATTTCTGCCGCGCTCTTTCCAGCATCTGCAAGCTTTTTCGCCTCTTCCACCGATCTTCGCTGCGTAACAGAAATCCGGTGATTATTTACGACCTGTACTTTTCCATCATAGTCCTGGGAAAGCATGATTGCAGTCTCACATGAACTGCTAAGACCGGCTGACATCGGAATATGTACAACCTCATCATATTCCTCCAGCGCCTTGTCCCACATATCCATTACATCTCCGGGAGCCGGTTGGGAAGTCTTAATATCTGCATCTCCTGCCAGTTTTTCATAAAACTCCTCCTGCGTGAGTGTGATATCCTCGTAAAACAACTCCTCATTGATATAGAATGGCATCGGAAGTACGTAAATTCCCATTTTCTTTCCTTCTGCCTGTGTAATTCCACTGTTACTATCTGTTACAATCGCAACTTTCCCCATGCTCTCTTTACCTCTTTCTAATTTTTAAAACTATGTATCGGTGCAGGAATTCTTCCCTTTCGATTCACAAATGCACTGCAATCAAATTCATTGACCGGCATGATCGGCGCATATCCCAAAAGACCACCAAACTCTGCCATATCTCCAACATCCTTTCCAACTACAGGTATCACGCGAACCGCCGTTGTCTTCTGATTGACCATTCCGATCGCCATCTCATCCGCAATGATCCCGGAAATCGTAGTAGCTTTCGTCTTACCCGGAATAGCGATCATATCAAGTCCTACCGAGCAGACACAAGTCATCGCCTCCAGCTTTTCTATACAAAGAGATCCGGCATTGACTGCATCGATCATTCCTTTATCCTCACTGACCGGAATAAAAGCTCCACTTAAACCTCCTACATAGGAAGACGCCATAACGCCACCTTTTTTCACCTGATCGTTCAGCATAGCAAGTGCTGCTGTTGTTCCTGGTGCGCCAACTCTCTCAAGTCCGATTTCTTCCAGAATTTCCGCTACTGAATCGCCAACAGCCGGTGTCGGTGCAAGTGACAGGTCAATGATTCCGAACGGAATACCAAGCCTTTTGGAAGCTTCTCCGGCTACAAGCTGACCAACCCTTGTCACCTTAAATGCGGTCTTCTTGATCGTATCACAAAGTTCCTGAAAGCCCTCGCCACGACATTTTTCAATCGCTCTTTTTACAACACCAGGTCCGCTGACACCGACATTGATCACGGCATCTCCTTCGGTAACACCTAAAAAGGCCCCTGCCATAAACGGGTTATCATCCGGTGCATTACATAAAACTACAAATTTTGCACAGCCAATCGAATCCTTGTCCTTTGTCGCCTCTGCTGTCTCTTTTACAATCTCGCCGCAAAGACGGACTGCATCCATATCAATACCAGTCTTTGTCGAACCTACATTGACCGAACTGCACACACGCTCTGTCTTTGCCATTGCCATCGGAATGGAACGGATCAGGAGTTCATCGCTCTTTGTCATTCCCTTGGATACGATTGCAGAGTATCCTCCGATAAAGTTTACACCGACTTCCTTTGCTGCTTTATCCAGTGTCTCTGCGATCGTCACAAAATCCTCTGGTTTTTTGCAGGCTGAACCGCCAACAAGTGCAACCGGTGTAATGGAAATCCGCTTATTAACGATCGGAATTCCAAATTCACTTTCGATCTTCTCTCCTGTCGATACAAGATCCTTTGCAAGTGTTGTGATTTTTTTATATATCTTTTCATTCAGTCTGTCCAGATCTGAGTCAATACAGTCCATCAGACTGATACCCAATGTGATTGTTCTTACATCCAGATTTTCTTCTTCGATCATCTGGTTTGTTTCTACTACTTCGTAAAAATTAATCATAGCGGTTCTCCTTACACTCTGTGCATTTTTTCAAAAATCTCTTCTCTCTGACAATGAATATTGACACCGATCTGTAAGCCGATATCACGAAGTTCTACCGCTACGATATCCAGTTCTTTTTTTGAATTTTCCACATCTGCAACCGCCATCATATTAAAATACCCATCCACGATCGTCTGGGAAATATTTAAAATATTGATATTGGTCTCTGCCAGGTATGTACATACTTTCGCAATAATTCCGACCGAATCTTTACCGACTACTGTAATAATGCATTTCTTCATTCTGCCTGTCCTCCTGAATCCAATTCTGCATACTTTCTTTTTCTAAACCTCGATCACTGCAGACACCTGATCCCTTTTTGCAACTGCGATCGGTATATCATCCCCCTTATACGGGTTCTGCCCCAAAGTGACCTCCAGCTTGACAGTCTCATATGCAAGTTCTTCGTAATTATTCTCCTTGCTCAAATGCCCCAGCAATACACTCTGCAAGTTATTGTGTAGTATATCACAAAGAAGCCGTCCTGACAATTCATTTGATAAATGTCCTCTGTCCCCAAGGACTCTCTGCTTCAGGTAATACGGATAAGGACCGACTTCCAGCATATGTATATCATGGTTAGATTCCAGAAGGACCGCATTTAAATCCTTCAGGTTCTCTACCGTATATTCATCGTATTTTCCAAGATCCGTTGCTACCGCGATCTTCTTTCCATCCTGCTCAAAGCGGTAGCCGCTCGGTTCATTTGCATCATGGGAAATAGCAAATGGATGCACGTCAATATCACCCAACTTAAATTCTTTGTCTACCTGGATTTCATGGTAAAGTCCTTCCGGCATTTTCCCGAGATTTTTATAATCACGGATTCCCCGAATCGTTCCCGGTGTTCCATAGATCGGGATCTCATATTTTCTGCTGAATACACCAAGTCCCTGAATATGATCTGCATGTTCATGGGTAATCAGGATTCCATCCAGCTCTTTCCCTTTTATTTCAAGTTCCTTTAAGCCTTCCTCAATTCGTTTTTTGCTGATTCCTGTATCTACAAGCAGATGCGTTCGATCGCTCCCCACATAAATACAGTTTCCGCTGCTGCCACTGGCAATGCTGCATAATCTCATCTTGTTTCTTCTCCCTGTTCTTAGCCTCTTCCCAGTGCCAAGTCTATCTGTTTTTCCGTTTCTTCAAAGGTTCCGCCGTTTTCGATCACAAGATCCGAAACCGCTGTAAATGTCTCTTCCGACGGCTGATTTGCAAACACCGCATACATTTTTTCATCTGAATATCCGCGTGAACTTCTCAGTCGCTCCATCCGGATCTCCTGTGGCACATGAATATACCAGATCTCATCCAACATCTCACGATATACCGGTTCCGTAAGGAGTGCGGCTTCCAGAATAAAAAGCTCTTTTCCCTCTTCCTGCGCCTTCTGCATTTCCTCCCGGATCTTTTCATTGACCGCCGGATGCACGATCGCATTAAGCTTTTGCAGTTTCTCTGGCTGATCAAACACAATTCTGCCAAGAATTTTCCGATCAATCGTTCCGTCAGGATTTAAAATTTCTTTCCCAAACGTCTCCACGACCTTCTGATAACATTTTTCTCCCGGAAGCTGTACCTGATGTGCCACCAGATCTGACTGGCAGATCACCGCACCGCACACTACACTTAAAAAGTCGAGTACTTTGCTCTTCCCGGAACCAATGCCTCCTGTTATTCCTATTTTTCTCATATCTGTTTCCTTCTATTTTGCCTCATACCAGTTTTTTCCACTATGCATGTCAATTTCAAGCGGAACGGAAAGATCTGCCGCATGCATCATGCCTTCTTTCAGGATCTCCCGCACTTCCTCTTCCTCTTCCTTCCATGTCTCGATCAGAAGTTCGTCGTGTACCTGCAGAACCAGCCTGGATTTCATGTTTCTCATGCGAAGCTCTTTGTCCACAGCGATCATTGCGATTTTCATGATATCTGCAGCCGTTCCCTGGATCGGAGAATTCATTGCCACACGTTCCCCGAATTGTCTCTGCATAAAATTGCTGGAAGACAGCTCCGGAACCGGTCTTCTTCTGCCAAATAAGGTCACAACATATCCCTGTTCTTTTGCATGAGCAACTGCATCATCCAGAAATTTCTTGATGCCCGGATAGGTTTCAAAATAACGGTCAATATATTCGGCCGCTTCTTTTCTCGTAATACTTAAATCCTGGCTCAGTCCAAAAGAACTGATCCCATAGACAATACCAAAGTTGACTGCTTTTGCATTTCGCCTCTGCAGATCGGTCACTTCATCAAACGGAGTATGAAACACCTGAGAAGCTGTGATCCGGTGAATGTCCTTTGCCTCCCGGTATGCTTCGATCAGTGCTGCATCTCCGGAGCAATGTGCCAGCACACGCAGTTCTATCTGCGAATAATCCGCATCTACAAACACATATCCCTCTTCCGGCACAAATACTTTACGGATCAGCCGTCCAAGTTCTACCCTCGCCGGGATATTCTGCAGGTTTGGCTCTGTACTGCTGATACGTCCGGTCGCTGTAACTGTCTGGTTGAATTTTCCATGGATCCGGTGATCATCTTCATGAATAAACACGGCAAGCCCATCTGCATAAGTCGATTTCAGCTTGGCAAGCTGACGATATTCCAGGATTTTTGCCACGATCGGATAATCCGGTGCCAGCTTATCCAGTACGTCTGCTGCCGTCGAATATCCTGTTTTCGTCTTCTTTCCATTTGGGAGGGACAGATGTTCAAAAAGGACCACGCCCAGCTGCTTTGGTGAATTGATATTAAATTCTTCCCCGGCAAGCTCATAAATTTCCTTTTCCAGCTGTACGATTTTTCCGCCAAGCTGTTCTCCATAGCTTTTCAGTTCTTCTGCTTCTACACGCACCCCATTCTGCTCCATGTGGAACAGAGTAAATACAAGCGGCATCTCTATTTCTGTAAAAAGCTTCCACATTTTCTCTTTTTTCAGCTTTTCTTCCAAAACTGCCGATGACGCAAATGCAGCATAGGCTTCATAACAGACCATTTTTTCCAGTTCTGTCTTCGGATCGATCATCAATCCAAGATGCTCCTGTGCCACATCTTCAAATCCATAATCATTTTTCAACGGATTCAGGAGGTAAGCTGCTACAATACTGTCAAAGCACTTCTCCTCTGCTGCTCCTTCTAATCCTTTCAGATAAGGCAGGGATGACTTCAGATCAAACACCACAAACCGTCCGGCATGCTTTGCCACATGTACAAGTGCCTCCAGAAGTTCCTCCATGCTGTATCCATTTCCTGCCGGAATACAGTAGATCTTCTCTTTTCCAAACGAAATTCCAATTCCACCTATCTCAGCATTTTCTGCAAACAGCGGAAGTACATTTCTGGTATCTTTGTAAAGAACGGCTCCCACCGTCTGCGCTTTTTCTGCCTCCGCAAAGATTTTCTGAATTTCTTCTTTTCCCACAGCGATCACAAATGCATCTTCAATCGAATTCTCACTCTGCACATCAAAACGATTCAGCAGATTCTTGAACTGCAGTCTCTGGAAATAGACATAAGCTTCCTCTGTATAAAGATTTCCAAGCTTCGCCTCTTCCAGTTCATAAGCAAAATCCGCGTCTACATCGATTGTCGCCAGCACCTTACTCATTTGTGCCTGATCCCAGTATTCCACCAGATTTTTCGATGCTCTCGGCGGCTTCAGTTCGGATGCATGCTTGTAGGCATTTTCAATAGATCCGTATTCTACAATAATCTTGGTCGCCGTCTTTTCTCCGACTCCCGGCACCCCTGGGATATTATCTGAAGTATCTCCCATCAATGCTTTTACATCGATAAATTCTGTCGGTGTCACCTGGTATTTTTCTTTTACGTCCACTGCATAATAATTCTCGATCTCAGTTCCGGTCCGTTTTGTCTTCGGAATCCGGATCTCAACATGGTCTGTAGCAAGCTGGAGAAGATCTCTGTCTCCGGAAATAATGACCACTTCCATCCCCATTCGCTCGCATCTTTTGGACAGCGTTCCAAGAAGGTCATCTGCCTCCAGCCCTTCCTGCTCGATCGTCCGGATTCCCATAGCATGCAGAACTTCCTTCATCAACGGTACCTGCTGTCTGAGTTCTTCTGCCATCGGCTTTCTCGTCCCCTTATACGCCTCAAACATCTTATGGCGGAAAGTCGGCGCATGCACATCAAATGCAACGGTCAGATACTCCGGCTTTTCCTCCTCCAGGATCTTGAACATAATATTTAAGAATCCATATATTGCATTCGTATGGAGTCCTTCCGCATTTGTCAGATCCGGAAGTCCGAAAAACGCCCTGTTCAGAATACTGTGTCCGTCTATCAATACGATTTTGCTCATAATCAACTGCCTCTCTGTAAGTCTCATCACTTACTTCTATCTTTTCTATCTATTCGTTCAAATATACAACATCTCATTATGACATTTTTTTTTGATATTTTCAATACATGAAGGGGTAAAAAAGATCCTCATCAAAATTACAGATACACGAAATGTGCCACAATAATTGTGTATATACGAAAAAATACATCACGAATCATCGCAATGTACTTCTCATATCTTTTATTCAATTCCAGTTAATTATCAACTGCCGGCAGCGGGACTTGAACCCGCACGCGGTCACCCGCAACAGATTTTGAGTCTGCCTCGTCTGCCATTCCGACATGCCGGCATAAAATTCATGTTTTTTAATCACGAACCGAAAATAATCATATCATACTTATCTTCGGTTCGCAAGTATTTTTTCAAAATAAACTATTTGAAATTATTTTCCAAGCTTATCCGCTTCTTCCGTATTCTTCTTAAGTTCCTCATAAACCGGGAAGCAGTCGAAAGTTGCAAAGTAATCCATCGGCGTCTCTGCTCTGCGGATCAGCTGTGTACCTCCGTCCTCTTTCAGAAGAACTTCTGCGGAACGAAGACGTCCGTTGTAATTATATCCCATAGAGAATCCATGTGCTCCGGTATCATGGATCACAAGCAGATCTCCCATGTCAATCTTCGGAAGCTGACGGTCGATTGCAAATTTATCATTATTCTCGCACAGAGAACCAGTCACATCATAAGTATGATCGCATGGTTCATTTTCTTTTCCCATGACAGTGATGTGATGGTAGGCACCATACATAGCCGGACGCATCAGGTTTGCAGCACATGCATCTACACCGATGTACTCTTTGTGCGTATGCTTTTCATGGATTGCTTTTGTCACAAGGCATCCATAAGGTCCAAGCATAAAACGGCCAAGCTCTGTGTAAATCGCCACATCGCCCATTCCAGCCGGAACAAGAACCTCTTCGTACACTTTTCTTACACCTTCACCGATCACCTTGATATCGTTCGGTTCCTGATCCGGTTTGTAAGGGATTCCCACACCACCGGAAAGGTTGATGAACTTGATATGTACACCGGTCTCTTTCTGAAGCTTAACTGCTACTTCAAACAAAGTACGTGCAAGTGTCGGATAATATTCATTAGTTACAGTATTACTTGCAAGGAATGCATGGATACCGAACTCTTTTGCGCCCTTGGACTTCAGGATCTTGAATGCCTCAAAAATCTGTTCAGTTGTCATACCGTATTTGGCATCTCCCGGATTATCCATAATGCTGTTGGAAATTTTGAAAAGTCCACCCGGATTATAACGGCAGCTGATTGTCTCCGGAATCTTTCCGATCGTCTTTTCCAGAAAATCAATGTGTGTGATATCGTCCAGGTTGATGATCGCGCCGAGCTTATCAGCAAGTGCAAATTCCTCTGCAGGTGTATCATTGGAAGAAAACATAATATTTTCTCCAACCTGTCCGACAGACTCAGACATTAAAAGCTCTGTATAGGAAGAGCAGTCACATCCGCATCCATATTCTTTTAAAATATTGAGGATATATGGGTTTGGAGTTGCCTTTACTGCAAAATATTCTTTATATCCTTTGTTCCATGCAAATGCTTCTTTGAGTGCTTTTACATTTTCACGAATCCCTTTTTCATCATAAAGATGAAACGGAGTCGGATATTCTTTTACGATTTCATCTAACTGTGTCTTTGTTACGAATGGTTCTTTTTTCATTCTGTTCATCTCTCTTTCGTCTAGTCGATGGTTGCAATACGCATCATATTACTTACAGAACCCTTTTCACGCTGTACGCTCGGTGAAGGAATACCAGCTGTCAGGACAACAATATCTCCACTGTCCACGCATTTCTTTGCCTGTGCAAGATCAATTGCCCCACTGCAGATATCATCTGTTGTATGGAATTCCAAGGACTTCAGTGCTCTTACTCCCCAGTAGATCGACATCCGGCGAAGGGTACGTTCGTTCGGTGTAATTCCAAGGATTTCCTGTCTCGGACGAAGGTTGGATACAACCCTTGTTGTTGCACCGGATACAGATGGAGTGATGATGCATCTTGCATTCAGGTTCGCTGCCGCAAGTACAGAAGCATATCCGATTGCACTGGACACACCTAACTTCAGATGATCTCCGGCTTTAACAAGAATGGAATCATAGTCCAGATGTTTCTCTGTCGTCTCTACAATATGAACCATCATCTGGAGTGCTTCCAGAGGGTATTTCCCCTGTGCTGTCTCTCCGGAAAGCATAACTGCATCTGTTCCGTCGTATACCGCATTGGCAACATCCGTCACTTCTGCTCTTGTCGGACGCGGATTACGCATCATAGAATCCAGCATCTGTGTTGCAGTAA
>ERZ826220.2906-NODE-2906-length-13918-cov-2.438217_pt1 | contig 13918 bp, 9 predicted proteins | sample MGYA00519927_ERZ826220 | MGnify/ENA primary metagenome ERZ826220 (study PRJEB31778, sample SAMEA3449225) | human gut metagenome | biome: human gut; feature: human-associated habitat; material: faeces | place: United Kingdom | collected 2010/2012 ...
TTTGTCCGAGTAAAAAAGTTCCTCACTCCAAACTTTTTTGCATAAAAATAGGGTGTTACCTGCGGTAACACCCTAATCCAGACACAATTTTTGTCCTATATGCCTCATTATTTCGGACGCTTCGCGTCCTCAACAGGCTGAAGCCATTAAAAAGAAATACTCCCGACCGAAGTCGGGAGTATTTCATGAAAGCATTGAGGAGTTCTTTAATAACTTAGCGACGGCTAGAAAGAGCCTCTTCATACTGCTGAAGATAGAAGTCACGTGGCTCCTGAACGCCAAGCTGAACCTTACGACCTGCATGAGCACGAGCTACAGCGAGTTCCAAAGCTGCACTGTTGCCCTGACCAAGCTTTGAGAGCATAGCCAAACCTGCTGCAAGGAAAACTACACTAATTACTGCTACGTACAACATTTGAATCTAACCTCCAAGATTCTGATTCGGATTCCTTTACCGAAACCTTTAAACTTTCTCTCTCGAAGCGACTGATGATCTTTAAGAGCACCTCAATCGCTTATTACCAATACGGAACACTGCGCATAAGGGACGCAGCACTTATACGAATGCTGCGTTATGAAATAAACTCTTCCTGTTCCACAACCACAACCTTTCGTAAAACAAATAGGGACCTGAACACCTTGGTGTTGCAGGTCCCTATCCCAAATAATTTCCCTAAGCGTTTAGTTAACAAGCTCTTGGCATACTTCCCAGTTTGCCTTAACCGTCTGCCGTTAAACTCTACGCTTTCAAGCCAATCATTTTTGCCTCTAACCCCTGTGCAAAAAGATTGTCTTGAATTGGTGCCCATTCTAGAGAGCACTATTCTTTTTGCAACGTGTGAACGTGTTGCAGTGGTTGATTTCAGGGATGAACGGGTTTTGAACCTGTTTTGAACTGGTTCGATGTAAAAATTCGCTTACTTCGCTTAGAGAAACTGCAACCCCAAGCAATGCTCTAAAAGGCACATCAAAGTGAACACTGAATCTGCATAAACCCCACTACCGAATTCGCACAGATTTAATTACCGAAATTGCCTGAGATCCACTATCGAGCTTTCATAAGGACTATTAGCAATAATTCTCATAAAAGTTGCATAAGAATCCGTATCAATAACCCAATCAGATCTTCTCTAATAAACTAGACAAACAAGAACCTATATTCTTTAAAAATAATATCGGCGCTCTATTGGTTCTACGTACGCTACAGTACTACAAACTTCTTTCATGCGTTCTATAAAGGAAACTATCTCGGAATTGTATTTGTAATTCTTGCGATACATAAAGCCAATCCAATGGTAAGGTTTATCAAACTCCTTAATCGGAATAAGCTTTAACGAGTCCCAAACAACATCACGAATACTATCCAACATAATCGCAACTGCATCTTCGTTAGACCCAATAACTGATAAGGCACTAATTTCGTCCTCAAACGACTCGATAGGCTTAAATCCCCATTCAGAGAAACAACCCTGCAGAGCATAATACATATATGATGGCTCACGATATGTTAGCAACCTATAACTTGGTTCAAGTACTGCATCGGGCACCGGTTTTCCGTCATACACAAGCACAGCACCTTCAGAAACCATTCGCTCAACATCTTGAGCACTATATCCATATTCAAGAGCAACTTCTTTTGTGTCATAGCCAATAGGCTTTGAGCGCCGCAGCACTGGATCCCCAATGCTCTTTAAACGATATGGTGTCGTAGTAATGGTGTAGCTGCTATCCTCCCCATAACCTTGACCATCATCATATTTAACGCGACGAAGCTGATCATTAGCGAATGCTTCTTCATCACATAGAACATCTTTAACTGATTGAATCTTTTCAAACGGAATATCATTTTCGCGGAAACGCTTTTCCAGCTCCGCATAGGGCCATTTCATGCATGCTTTATGTATAGCTGCAGTTACTTCAACATAATTTCCGTTCTGAGCAAGAGTTTCGAGGTTGTTATACTCTGGATCCGACCAATACTTTGAATCCATTTCCAAAGTTTCAAATACCAACTTGCAGTAACGATTGTAATGCCCGAAACACATTAAGAACCAAATACCATCTGCTGATACATATGAATTGTTCGTCGGGCACTTTGCCATCATCCTATCCTTTGGATAATCACATCCTTGTTGCTGCGCAACCAAAGCAGCAGTCATGCCCCAAGTTCCCACGTGATACAAACTTGTAGTAACCTTGTCGCCTTCTCCAGTCTTTAGGGCATTTGCGTAAGCTGCAAGTACCCCTACAGCCAAAGCATTAGATGCATTCCAATCACCAAAAGCGATAGGAGAATTTCCGGGTTCAAAATGTTCGTTTGCCTGTGGAATTGCATGCACGAAACCAGATCGCGCAGCGAAACTCGTTGCGTCAAACCCCTTTGCATCTTTCATAGGGCCATACTCCCCATAGCCCCTCATTTGACCAAAAACTAACCGAGGGAATTTCTCATGAAGAGTCTCATAATCAAGTCCAAGATGCTCAAGTGCTTTATCTCGATAAGACGTTAGCAAAATGTCTGCCTTTTCCAACATCTTCATCATAAAAGCGTGGCCATCTTCCGTTTTAAGGTTTATTGATACCCAACGTTTATTAAATGAAGTGCAGTCCATAGCTACGTCGTCAAACTCAGTACGGAATTTCATTCCCCAAGCCATTCCCTGAGTGCGCATTTCGTCACCGCCGAACGGCTCAACCTTTATAACCTCTGCACCTAAATCACCCATTATGCGAGCGCATGCTGGTCCTGCAACATATGCAGTAAGGTCGATTACGGTCGTTTTTTGCAAACCTCCCATTTTGATCCCCTTTCTTTTAATTACTCCCCTTGTGGCGCTACAGGATTTTCATCAACAAAATTCCAATCAACTGGAGTGTCGAGCTTAATTGCTCCTCTTTGCGCCATTTCCTCGATTGCTTCTTCCGTTGCTCCCAGTTTTAGAAGAAGAGATTTTGTATCTTGTCCTAAACGCGACGCTTCTTTAAATTCGCTAATAGTCGTTGGAAGGTTAGAAATACAATGCGGGATATTAGTTTGTAGAACCCTGCCGACATCTTCGAAATCTACATATGAAAGCAAGTTAGGTTTCTCTTCGACTATCCGAGGAATCGCTTCGTTTTTAGTTAATATTGGCGTAACGCTATATTCCGTTCGTGTGCTAAGCCAATCTTTCCATTCCGCCAAACTCTTCGATTTCACGTAATCTGCTAATTTCGAGAAAGATTCCGGGGCTTGCCACATTCTTTTCCTACAGTCATCTTTGAGTTCCGGAAGTCCTATCTCTTCAGTAAAGGGAACCCAGAACTTTGGCTCTATCATGGCAAACATGAGTCGAGCGCCATCGCTTGTTTCGTAAATGTTGTATCCCACGGATGGATATTCAAGATCTGCACGTTTATGAACTTTGCCATTAAACAGCCAACGAGAATCAATGAGCGATTGCCACCAAACGAAGCAGTCAAACATAGAAATATCTATATAGGCTCCTTCGTTTGTTTTATTGCGCTCCAAAAGAGCTGCAAGAAGAGCTTGCCCAGTAACCATTGCAGTGGCTATATCAGACAAAGGCAAAGGAAAAGCATTATCGTCAGCAAGATCCAAAAATCCAGTTTCCGCAATCAAAGCAAAATCATGAAGAGCTTTCTGTGATCGTGGGTCCTTTTGACCATAAGCAGAAATTGAAGCATAGATTATTTTTGGATTCTGCTTTTTGATTGTCTCGTAATCTATTCCTAGACGCTTCGTAACCCCTGGACGAAAACTTTCAACAATAATGTCTGCTTTTGAAGCAAGTTTAATGCAATATTCTTTAGCTTCTTCGTCCTTAAGATTCAATGAAATCGATTGTTTGTTTCGACATAAAGCCGTGCTGTAATACGAAATTCCATGCCGTGTGGGAGGATCGTGACGACAAAAATCTCCCTGACCTGTGTCCTCAACCTTAATTACCTCAGATCCCCAATCGGCAAACGGCTGAGTAGCATAACCCCCTGGTAAATAACGAGAAAAATCAAGAACCAGTAAGTCATTAAAGACGTTTTGCTTCTTCATTTCTCACCCCTTCCTTCCTGTAAGCCCTATCGTTCTCCAATCGGCTTGGCGAAGACTTAGCTTTGACATTTCAATCTTATGAAGGGGTGTTAAATAAAATCTAATTCCAAAACTGCAAAAACAGTTACAGAAGGAAACATTTTCTTCTGTAACCATTTTGTGCGTCTCTGTAATAGGTTATATCTTGCACAAAAAAATGCCCGTCTCCGACGAAACGGAAACGGGCATCGATTGACCGAAATGAGAAGAATCGATAATAAATATCGACTAGCGCTTTGAGAACTGAGGGCGCTTACGAGCCTTCTTCAGGCCGTACTTCTTACGTTCAACCATACGAGAGTCACGCGTCAGATAACCAGCACGCTTGAGCTCTGCACGATAATCGCCAGCTTCAAGAAGAGCGCGAGCGATACCATGACGAAGAGCGCCAGCCTGACCAGATACGCCGCCACCATTGCAACGAGCAATAACGTCAAAGTGACCCTTGGTGTCAGTAACTACGAATGGGCTGGTTGCATAATCAACGAGTGCTTGGCGACCGAAGAATTCTACGCCATCGCGACCGTTAACTGTAACCTTGCCGGTACCAGGAACGATACGAACGCGAGCTACTGCGTTCTTTCTACGACCAGTGCCGTAATAGATTGCTTCGCCTGCCATTAGTTATCCTCCATCTTGATCTCACGAGGCTGCTGAGCCATGTGTGGATGCTCGCTACCAGCGTACACCTTCAACTTCTTAGCCATTGCACGGCCAAGCGTGTTCTTTGGCAGCATGCCCTTAACTGCGTGCTCGATAACGCGCTCAGGATGTTTTTCCATTGCTTCCTGGAACGTTTCGCACTTCAGTCCTCCGGGATAACCGCTGTGACGATAGTATTCCTTGTCCGTAGCCTTTACACCAGTAACACGGATCTTGTCTGCGTTGATAACAACAACAAAATCGCCCGTATCAACATGTGGGGTGTATTGTGGCTTGTGCTTGCCCTTTAAAATCTGAGCTGCCTTTGATGCAACGCGACCAAGTACCTGATCTTCTGCGTCGATCAGAAGCCATTCGCGCTCAACTTCGTTGGGCTTTGCGTAATAGGTCTTCACAGTGTTCCTCCAATAAAGTAACAAGTGTCGTTTTTCAAAAGTTGCTGCCGATCCGAAGCGGCGGGATCCTACTCCACCATCTCCAAACTTCCACCACCTAGCTGCGATGCCTTTTCGCTTCTGGACTAACGAAAAGGTGCACCTAAGAAACTTCTGTTTTGGAGTTCGAATCTCAAGCTCGCACGGGGCTTTTGAAAGCGAACTTTTGTAGTGTATAACGCGCGCGCGTAAGAAGTCAATCAGAAGCACAGAAGGGTTTAAAAAGAAAAAGAAAATTCACGTTTTCTACGGAAGTAGCACCCTTACACGGATGTACCCCCTCTGCGTAGAAGCCCACCCTTATACGGAAACGCTGCCCTCTACAGAAACGCTACCCTTGATTTTCGGTGTTTTGTGACTGGTCCGTAGATGACGAAGCCGTCGGTTCAACCAACACATACCCCTCACTTGGTGCAAGCGTGCTTCGCTGGCTCCATAAGGCTGCCACTAAACGAGCAAGATCTTCGCGCGTACCATCACCATCGGGTGCCCCCGTCATAACAGAAATGAGATAAGCTTTATCGCCATCGTATACAATTCCAGCGTCGCAGAGGCCATCATCTGTTTCGCCGTTGAGCCAACCTGCCTTATCGTAAACAACAATGTTTGATCCCGATGTTGCCATGTCTGCCGCAGAAAGACCAGAAGAGGTATCTTCTTGCTGGCTAGCGCTTTGGTCGCTTGACTGATCATTCGACTGCTGATCACCCGACTGCTGATCGCTTGACTGGTCGCCATTTGATTGATCGCCGCTTTGGTCCGTATTCTCCTCAGAATTTGCTTGGTCGCCACCCTGATCAGTCTGAGTAGCTTGGTTGATATAAACCTCGCCACCATCAGTAATCAAGGCAGACGACGGATCAACCCCAGCACGCAGCATAGAAACTTCCGTCTGAGAGAATAGATCCTGCGCCCATGAAACTATTTCTGGATCAGATTCAGAAGAGGTGAAATATAAATAGGCATTCATCCACAACTTTGCCGATTCGCGTACTGAATAATGCGGGAATGAGGTATCGGTCTCGACATCTGAATCGATATTCATATTGGCAAGCCAATTAACAAGACTGATTTCGCTGTACTCTTCAAAAATTGCCCGCATATTGTAGTACGACTTATTGTCCGAATAGATAATGGCATTCGAAGCCGAGTCGTTTACCGTATCAATCGACAGAATACCTGGCTCAAGCGCTTCTTGGCATCCGTAAATAAGGACAGGGCCCTTAAACGATGATGCACCGTAGACTTCCTGGTCAAGGTTATAGGAATACCCGCTTCCCGTCTGAAGATCCATCAGGATAAAGCCAACGTCGTATTCGTTTTCCGTAAAAGGAGCAAGTGCTGTCTGAATGGCGTTTTGCCCTTCCTCGGACAACGAAGGCATATAATTCTGTCCTTCGTTTGCCAAGGTGAATCCAGCAATAGAGGACCCCGAGTCTGCTACTGAATCAAGCCCCGTCACTGAAGCCTGATAGCTCAAGTTTACTGGCTGGACCTCCTGCACCTCAATCTGCTCCTGTTCACCACCTGACGAACAAGACTGAACCGAAGAAACAACAAAAACAAGAAGAACAATGATAAGAATTAAAACCACAACTGGCAGCGCATAAAGCACCGGAAGGGGCAACGCTGAAAAAAGAGATCCTCCTCCTGCAGCATGTCCTCCTCGGTATCCTGTTCCATACCCGCCCAATCCAAACGGAAGAGAAGGCCCACCGCCAAAAATTCCTCGTCCAGATCCTGATCTCACGTACACTTCCGATTCGGAATGACGGCCTCTTCTCGAAGCGCGAGAAGCATAGCCGCCTTCTAAGAAAGCATCATAATCACGAGAATAGCGCTCTCCCCGAGGGTAGCGCTCTCCTCGCCGGTCGCGCTCTCCTCTTTCGCTATAACCCATCCTGTCAATCTGTCCGCCATCTGGGTCAGAAAATTCTCCGCGTCTTCTTCGGGACTGATATCCATCACCTAGCTCAAAATCCTGCCTTGGATCATTGTCGGCATGGCGTGCATAATCTGATGCCCGCCCATAGCTCGAACGAAGAGAAGCGGAACTCCTGCGACGTTGCGAAGCATCCATAGAAGCATCACGAGCTGACCTGCTACGCTGCGATGAGCCAGCTATCCGATTTCGAGAATTTCCTTGACGCAGAGATTCAGCATTCGAATCACGGTAGGTTTCGCGGCGTCTAATATCTGCGCGATGCGTGCGATCAGCACGACTCATCCGACCATCATTATTTAAGCGATTTGCACTTTGTGGACGACCTGCACTATCTGAACGACCAACGCTTCTCGTGCGATCTGCGTTATCCGAACGATTTGCGCGATCCGAACGGCCCGCGCTTTCCGAACGATTTGCGCGATCAACACGAAAGTTGCGTTCTCCGCGATTATCGGCATCCCATCGTTTCGTAGCGTTTCTTTGGATAATACGCTCCGTGTGTTCGCTGTGATCGGCGCGAGAACTACGACCGCGATTCGTACGCTCTGCACGTTCGCCGTGATTCACATAACTACGCGAAGTAAAGGCAGAACGCACTTTTTCAAGGGCTTTTGGTTGAGACTGGTTTTGCGCTTTTGATCTTGAATTTCGACGATCTGAGACAGCAAAATAATCATCCTCTTCATGGGAGAATGATTGTTTTGATCTGTGATTACCTGATGTGCCCCGATCATCCATGGGCTAATGGTATCAGTTTGTTTTATTTCTTTGTCCTATTTACGTTATCTATCCGTATTTTCTATACATTTTCTTCTACATAATCTTGCATTTTGTTGAACTCTTACGAAACGGTACCAAATTAGCACTCTCGGCTTGAGAGTGCTAATTCCGCGCTATTATACCAAGTGAACTAAGAAACGCGATGAGCGGTAACTGTTTAAGTGACTGTTTCTTCTCTTGTTCGAACGTTGCTTTGCAAACCATTTGTTGGTTTCAGCAAGAGTTGACTTAAGCACTTGAAACAGCGAACCGCCACCGCACACACATGAAAGAGGATGATGATCATGCTGGCACGTAGAAACTTCTTTAACGACTTTTTGAGTGATCCTTTTGATTTCGGATTCTTTAACGACACCACACCAAAGACCACTACCGCTTCTTTAATGAAGACCGACATCAAAGAAACCCCTAGCGCTTATGAGCTTGATATTGATCTTCCTGGCTTCAAGAAAGAAAACGTAGAAATTGCTTTGGACGAAGGCTATTTGACTATTAACGCTCATACTGAGCAGAAAACTGAAGACAAGGATGAGAACGGATCATACTTACGCAAAGAACGTTTCGTTGGCTCTTGCCGTCGTAGCTTCTATGTAGGTGACGACATCTCGGAAGAAGATATTTCGGCTAAGTTCGAAAACGGCATCTTGAAAATTAATGTTCCCAAGAAAGAATTGCCAAAGCCTGAGGATCGCAAACGTTTGATTTCTATCGACTAACCCTCCCCCGACTGTTAACTAAAAGCAAGCTTTCGAATAGTTCGTTAGCTTAAGCACTTCGGTTAGCTTCAGTTTACGAAAACGGTTATTACTACTGTTTGATTCCGACATTTATATAAGATGGCAACTCTGATTTCTCTGTACCCTCTCACGTTGTGCATCCTCTAACAACAAGCCCGTCTCGTACGGGCTTGTTGTGTGTTTAAAACAGAAGCAGGCAAGCTGTTGGTTTTGCCGCGCGATATTTCTTCTATACTCATATAACAAGGTAGATGACGGCTTATCAAATGACAGCTTATCTCGTGAAAGACGATTCGAGAACTAAAGCAAGTCAAAGGCTTAAAACCCCAACAGACAATAAAGAGCCAAACGGAAATCACCAGAAAGTGAGCCATCCCATGGCCTACATTGAATTTAACAACGTTGTGAAATGCTACGGATCAGGCGCAACAGAAATTCGTGCGCTTGATGGAGCAACGTTTTGCGTCGAACAAGGAGAGCTCGCAATTATCCTTGGTGCATCGGGCGCAGGAAAAACTACTGCTCTCAATATCCTGGGAGGCATGGACGGCGCCACTTCAGGTGAGGTTCTGGTAGACGGCACCGACATTGCCCAGTGTAGTGAATCTCAACTGGTTGAATACCGTCGTTCTGCTGTTGGATTCGTTTTTCAGTTTTACAATTTAGTCCCCACCCTTACAGCAAAAGAAAATGTGGAGTTAGCGGCACAAATTTGTCCCGATTCGCTTGATGCCACTGAAACACTTACACAAGTTGGGCTCGAAAAACGCCTCAATAACTTTCCCACACAGCTATCTGGTGGTGAACAACAGCGTGTTGCTATCGCCCGTGCGTTAGCAAAAAATCCTAAACTTCTTTTATGCGACGAACCCACAGGCGCGCTGGACTACAAAACAGGCAAACAAATCTTGCAGCTCTTGCAAGACATGTGTCGCACAAGCGGCATGACCACTCTCATCATTACGCACAACGCCGCGCTTGCCCCCATGGCAGATCGCGTTATTCGGGTAAACAGTGGTCGCGTCACCTCCACTGAAATAAACAAGCATCCTGCGCCTATCGCAGAAATCGAATGGTAGCGAAACAAGCGATCCAGTAGGTAGTTATGACACACGCGTTTAGGAAAGACATATGGCGAACCATCGTTCAAAGCCGCAAGCGCTTTATCTCCATCCTGGTTATATGCGTTCTTGGCGTAACGATGGTTACTGGTCTGCGTGCTTCCTGTTTTGACCTGCGCAATTCTGCCGATGCTTTCTTCGATTCGCAACAACTCTATGACGTTTCTATTCAATCCACCCTTGGTCTGAGCACCGATGATGTAGAGGCTGTTTCGAAAATTGATGGTGTCCAACAGGCGGAAGGAACCTGGACAGAAGACGCGTATACCGATACAGGATCGTCGCGCTTAAGCGTTGAAGTGAAAGTACTCTCTGAAAGCGGCATCAATGAGCCCTTTCTGGTTTCAGGGGAATTTCCAACCACCTCAAACGAAATTGCGGTCACTCAAAATTATTTGGATGTTTCTGGGGCATCCATAGGGGATACCGTAACCCTTGAAGACAACGGCTCTGATGCTCTTTTTAAGCGCACCGAATACACCATTACTGGCACGGTAATCGATCCAACAGAACTGACCAACCCTACTGGCCCTATCGCAATTCGCGCGAGCGCTTCTCCTGATTGCTGCTTTTTCGTAACAGCGGATGCAGTTGACCCCGAAGTGGCCGATACCTTCACCACGATATACATAAAAGCAGCAAACGCTGACGGAATATCAAGTTATTCAGATCAGTACACCTCCCTCATTAACACGGTTGTGGATGATCTTGAAACCTTGCGTACCGAACGCGAGCAGGCTCGCACCGATGAAATAAAGCAGGATGCCCTGGCAACTATTGATGAGCAGGAAACTGAAGCGCAAGATGGATTTACAGAAGCTGAATCCCAGCTTGCCGATGCCCAAGCTCAAATTGACGACGGCTGGAAAGAACTCAATGCAAGCAAATCGCAACTTGCCGAAGGTAGGCAACAGCTCGCCAATGGCGAAGCCGAGCTGGAAGCACAGGCCCAACAGCTCAAAGAAGGGCGTGCGCAAATTGAAGAGGGTCTTAACCAGGTTACTGAAGGACGCACCCAAATTGAAAGTGGCATACAACAGATAAATGCTGCATGTGATGCACAAATTGAAGATGCACAAGCTGCCCTTGATCAGGGATTAATAGACGAGAGCACCTATCGGGCAATGCTACAAGCGATCGAACAAGAACGTGCCAACCAGCTTGCCCCTCTTGACGAACAACTAAAGACACTTGAGACCACCGAACAACAACTCAGCACTCAGCTTTCCCAAATCACCGAAGGCGAAACCGCACTTGCCTCTGCACGCCAGCAATTCGAAGCAAGCAAGCAAGAAATTACCTCAGGTGAACAGCAGATCGCAGCAGGCGAAAAAGAATTACAAGCAGGGCAAACCGAGCTTGATACCCAACGCCAAGAGTATGAAAAAACTAAAGCAGATGCCCTTCAACAAATCGCTGATGCTCGCGCTGAAGTTGACGATATTGAAGCAGCACAATGGTACATTCAAACGCGCGATTCCAATGCAGGATACACCAGCGTCGAAAGTGACGCTTCCTCTATTGAAGCTATCGGCTTAGTATTTCCTGTTGTCTTTATTATCGTTGCAGTTCTTATTGCCCTTACCACCATTACACGCATGGTTGAAGAAGAACGAAGCCTTATTGGAACATACAAGTCCTTAGGCTACAGCCGCCATACCATATTGATGAAATACTTGATGTATGCCCTAGGCGCTTCCCTTATTGGTGGCATCCTCGGAGGTGTATGCGGTTTTATCGTATTCCCCACCTTCTTGTTCTCGGTTGTTTTTGAAGCCATGTATCAAATCCCTGAATATCTCTATTCCTTTGATGCCCTGTATGGAATAGGGAGCGTACTATTCTTCATTATCGGAATTGCAGGAGCTGCTATACTTGCCTGCCGTTCTGAACTAAAACAAACCCCTGCCGCTCTCATGCGTCCAAAAGCACCCAAAGCTGGTTCCCGTATTTTCTTGGAACGCATAACTCCGCTCTGGAATCGCATGTCCTTCTTAAATAAAGTTACCGCGCGCAACATCTTCCGCTATAAAAAGCGTTTCCTCATGACCATTTTTGGCATTATGGGATGTATGGCTCTTTTGATCTGCGGTTTTGCTATTCGCGACTCCGTTCACGCTCTTTCGGTAATGCAATATAACGATATCAATCGCTACGATGTGCTTGCCGTGGTGAATCAGGAGGATTTCGACGCATCGCTTCAAACCCTCGAAGAAGATACGCGCATCTCTTCAGTTCAGCCCCTCAGCGTTGACAGTGTTACTGTAAGCTCGCCCGCTTCACCCAACAGCGAAACAGACACATCTTCTTTAGGAGGCACTACGAGCGAAGCAAAAGAAAGTCTTCAGCTTTTTATCGTGCCTGACGGGGCTTCTTTATCGGATTTCATCAATACCCGCACCTCCGCAGATAACCCTTGCGAGCTTTCCGATGAAGGGATGCTACTCACAAGAAACGCAGCAGAGCTCCTTGGCATTCCAGAAGGCGGAAGTGCTCATGTAGAAACAAGTACTCTAAAACAGGCGGATGTCCCCGTTCAGTACGTTATTGATAACTACCTAGGTAATGCTGCCTACCTTACCGAAAGCACTTATGAAAAGTATTTCGGCACTTCAGCAGACCTAAATGGCTTTTTCATCAACCTCGTAAGCGATGACGCTGCAGAACAAGAAGCATTTGCCAATGAGCTTACCGACACCGAAACCTTTATGACCGTAACAAGCACTCAAAAAATGAGCGAAGAATTCTCGCAATCCTTCTCGCTCATTAATACCGTGGTGTACGTCATTATCGTATTAGCGGCCGCTCTTGCCTTTGTGGTGTTGTTCACACTCTCTACAACCAATATCTCTGAGCGTATTCGCGAGCTAGCAACTATCAAAGTTTTGGGCTTTCGTAAACGCGAAGTTAATCACTATGTAAACAAAGAGACCATTTTGCTTACCGCACTTGGCATGATATGCGGCATTCCTTTAGGTTATGCGTTCAGTCAATCACTCACCTACGTGCTGAAGATGCCGTCTATTTATTTTGCGGTCACGATTGAACCCTTAAGTTATGTTTATGCGTGTGCCTTAACCTTATTCTTCGCCTGGCTTGTAGCTCTGCTCTCGAATCGCGCCCTGGCTAAGATTGACATGATTGAAGCGTTAAAGAGTGTTGAATAAAGGGAATACAAGGCACTGGTGACCAAAGCGTGATGTTCGAAATGTAACACTCGAAAGATCAAGCCTCATCCTGAACGTTATCGTTTGCGCCATCAGCATTCTTCTCGGAACGATTTGGCTTGGTACGCGGATTGAAATGATGGCGTAGCGCATCGCCCAAAAGGCGTAATTTAACGATGGCATACACCGTAACACCTGCTGCAACCAAGAAAATAGGAATGCGAACCAGATTGTCTGCCACCGTAATAACAATCGCACAAGCAGACAGCATTATCGTCCAGCCCCACATAATTAAGACCGTAGCACGCTGGCTAAATCCCGCACGCATTAAGCGATGATGGATATGTCCTTTGTCTGCCACATCGATGGGACGATGCTCGCGCTTGCGTCGCACAATCGCGAAAAAAGTATCGAGAATCGGAACACCCGCCGCCAGGATAGGAACCAGCAGCGAAACAAAAAGAGTAGAACGAGCCACCGCAAAAAGTGAAATGATGCCAAGCGAAAAGCCCAGCAAAAGAGCACCCGAATCGCCCATAAAAATAGAAGCAGGATAAAAATTATCTTTCAGAAACCCAATGCAGGCACCCAGTAACAAAACACTAAAGACCGCAGCATCAGGACGATCGGTCCAAACCGCAAACAACAAAATCGTAGCCGCCGAGATTGCAGTAATGCCTGCCGCTAAACCATCAAGACCATCAATTAAGTTGATAATGTTCGCAAAAGCAACCAGATAAAATACGGTTAAAGGATACGCAACCCATCCAAATTCAATATAACCTTCACCAATAGGATTGTGGATGTTTGCGAGCAACAACCCTGATCCTGCTACGATACAAGCAGCGATAATTTGGCCGAGCATTTTTACTTTAGGGCTTAGATCTACGACATCATCCACCGCGCCAACGCCAAACATAAACAAGATACCTATAAACACTCCCACATAATTAGGAGTAATGTCGTCATTTGGAGCGAAGG
>ERZ826220.2907-NODE-2907-length-13915-cov-4.697330_pt1 | contig 13915 bp, 10 predicted proteins | sample MGYA00519927_ERZ826220 | MGnify/ENA primary metagenome ERZ826220 (study PRJEB31778, sample SAMEA3449225) | human gut metagenome | biome: human gut; feature: human-associated habitat; material: faeces | place: United Kingdom | collected 2010/2012 ...
TCTCCCCCTGAGCTAAACGCCCGATCAAGGGTGCGCGAGTGCGCACGGAATAATATAACGGAGCTCCCACCCAGTGGCAAGAACTATTTTTTAAAAAGCGGCGATTTGCGACCCTCTCCGTCTCGATGCGGCGCGAACAGCACACGAAAAGTCGCGTTTGTACCCCCGATGAACTGCACGTTCGCGTAAAATAACTCCATTATGGGCAAATGATGTCCAGGCGGTTTACAACACGGCATCTGGGGGAGGGGCATGTCGGACGCGCGTTCGCTGCAAAAACAGTTCAATCGCATGCTCGCCACGTTGCTGGTGGCGCTTGCTGCTGCCGGAGCCGTAACATATGCCTGGTACATCTACAACGCCAACCGCCACATCACCGATGTCAAGATGGCCGCGGGCACGGGCGTGACCTTCCTCATCTCCAACGAGTACGACGGCGAATACAAGACCAACGCCGGCCTGAGCTTTTCGGGCCTGCTCGATCCCGTCTCGACCGACAACGTGCTCAACGGCTTCCAAAAGGTAACGGGCTTTACCAGCGGAACCACCCAGGACTCGCTCTTTGCCAGCATGTTTGGCGCCGCCGAGCACTCCGACTACTACAAGACCTCCCTGTACCTGGCTACCAATTCGGCCGCGACCGACGTGTACCTGTCGGGCATCGATTTTACCGAGCAGGACCCGGCAAGCCCCATCTCCACCGCTCTGCGCGTGGGGCTGGTTACCTATGCTCCGGGACAGGGCGACACCGTTACGGGTCAGTATATCTTTGAGGTCTCGGGCGAGCACAATCCCCAGGCGCGCTACAACACACTCGACGGCAAGGATGCCGGCGAGAACGAGCAGAATCACCTGGTGCTCGACAGCACCCGCTCCGATGGAACAACGGTTCATTTTGACCAGCTGACTAGCGCAAACTTTTGCGACTATAACGAAGACACCGGCATCGTGAGCCTCAAGGAGGCCACGACCAAGATCTGCAGCCTGCCCGCCGCTGCCGAGGGCGCCAACCGCAGCACGCCCGTGCGCGTGGATGTGTACGTGTGGCTGGAAGGCTGCGACCCCGACTGCACCAACAACCTGGCCGCCACCAGCCTGCAATCTCTGGCGCTGCGCTTTGCCGGCAAGCGTTCGTAAGGGGGCTGGACATGAGTGCATCGAACATCAAAGACATCCTGGGTTCGCGCCGTCGCATGGTTGCCGCGGCCGCATGGATGTTGGTGCTGGTAACCGCCTTGAGCGCCGCCACCTACGCCTGGTTTAGCAACTCGCGCTTCACCAACGTGACGCCCGTGGTGCACACGGTAAGCGACGAGGGCTCCGACCTGCAGATTGGCCTTTCGGCCAACGGGCCCTGGGACACGACGGCAACGCTTGCCGCCGCCGACAAGACACTCTATCCCATCTCGACGGCAGACCTTTCCCGCTTTTGGCGCGGCACGTTCCAAAACGCCGCCGGCGTTACGACCGACTACGCCGACTGCACCGCGCAGCTGGACGACTACGCCCTTTCGGGCACGCTGTACCTTAAGGGCAGCGATAGCGCGCTCAACGTGTACTTGTATCAGGGGCAGATGAGCGTGACGAGCGATCCGCAACTGCTGGCCGCGCTGCGCCTGGGTCTGGTCATTACAACCCAGTCGGGTACACAAATGCATATCTTTACCTGCGACGACCTGGGCAACACCTCGGGTGCCACCAGCAGGCGTACCACCGCGCAAGACGGCGTGGTCGTAGCGGTCGGTGCCTCGGGCTGGACTTACACCGACGACCCCGCGCGCGCCATAAGCGCCTGCAGCATGGACGGCACTGGCGACACGCCCACGGCGCGCGCAGGTGCCACGCCCATCTGCACGCTGGCCGCCAACGAGGTGGCAAGCGTTCGCTACGTTGTGTACATGGAAGGCTGCGACGCCAATTGCATCGACGAGGCCCAGGCCCGCGATGTGGTGCTGCAGCTTGCCTTTGCCGCGGCCAAGGCATAAGGGGGTGAGCGACGTGAAAGATCAGAAGCGCATGCCAGCAGATAGCTGCGAGGCCAAAACCCAGAGCGAGAGCCCCGCGGTCCCCTCCGGCGCGACCGCCGAGCGCTCGCAGCCCGAAGGTGCCTCCGCCCGCCGCCACGCTCGCCACGCGCGTGCCTACATCGCGCTCGTTATGGTGGCGCTCGCCGCCACCTTGGGCGCCGCGACCTACGCCTGGTTTACCAACAACATGAAGGTCAACACCAATTCGGTGAGCGTGCACAGCGACACGTCCAAGCTGGTGCTGGAGCTGGGCGACGCCGATCGCGGCAGCTGGTCGCAGCAGGGCGATGTTTCCCTGACTTCCAATGCGACTGGCGCCGTGACGCTCTATCCGGTCTCGACCTTCGATCTCAACGGCTTTGCTGCCTGCGCGCAAAACAACTCCGCCGGCGATGCCACGGTGTTTGAGCAGGCAAAAGACAACGGTTCCGCGTTCTACCACGGCTGGATCAATCTGCGCCCCACCATTACCGGAACGGGCGCCAGCAAAGTAAAGGGTAAGGTCAGCTTGTATCTGGCCGAATCGCTGGTCCCGCAGGGCGCCGATGCCGAGCTGCTGCGCGCGGCCCGCGTGGGCATAAAGATCTCGAGCGGCAACCAGGTGCTTGCCGCCAACATCTTTGAGCTCGATAGCTCCGATAGTGGTCACCGCGCCGAGCACCCGGCGACTGCCCCTGCAGGCCTGGCGGGCTACACCGAGGGCATGCTCCTGGGCTGGCAAAACGGTCAGCTCACCTGCGGCGCCAACGTGACGCAGGACCCGGCCACCTTTACGCTGGACACGAGCGAGACGGCCGCGCGTCCGCAAAACACGCTTGCCACGCTGGGGCTTGACCAGACCTATCGTTTGGATATCTATTACTACATCGAGGGCACCGATCCCGATAGCGCCGACTACCTGCATCAAGACCCGGGCACCCTGCACCTGGCGCTCTTTGCGACCTTGGACGGTGAGGCATAATGGCACGCATTACGCCAGACGATCGCCGCCCCACCGGCGACCGCCGCCCGGCCCCCACCGCCAGCCGCCCAGCCACCACCGCCGCCGCCCCCGCCGACACCGACCTGCGCCGCAAGCTCACCACCACCGTGGTACTGGTGCTGTTTGCCCTGGTGGCGATAGCCATGGCAACGTTTGCCTGGTTCTCCATCGCCGATAGCGCCAAGACCCGCATGCTCATGATCGACGCCAACGCCGACGGCTCGCTGCGCTTTGACCTAGACGAGCATGCCGCGTTCGAAGAGTACGTGCACAGCCTGGGCTTCGACCAGATCTCGGCACGCATCGCCAGCGAAAAGGGCGTGGACATCGATGCATCCAGGCTCAAGCCCGTCACCACGAGCGACTACCAGACTTTTACCTTCGAGGACGGCTCCACCGCCGATCCCGCGACCGGCGCCTACTTGGAGTTCACGCTGCACTTTATGAGCAGTACGGACCTGCGCGTTCGCCTGACCGGGCAGGACGGCGACGGTGGCGCGTCCGGCACGCGATTTGGCTCCGACACGCAGGGCATGGCCAGCGCCATGCGCATGAGCTTTACCGCCGACGGCCACACCTGGGTCTACAACCCCAACGGAGGCGGCGGTTCATCTGGCTCGGCCACCGTCTTTGGGCTCGACTCGGGCGAGGCGACCGCGGCCAGCGACATGTTCGACCTGATAACAGAAACGGACAAGCCGGTAACCGTTCGCATATGGCTCGAGGGAACGGACCCAAATTGCACTAATATGCTAAAGGGAGCTAACTATTCGGTTTCGATGCGCTTCGAGGGCATCGAGGAACAGTAGATACGCACGGCGGCCATCGGGCCGCGCACGACCTAGACAGACACGGTAGTAAGGGACATCATGCAATCTGTTAAAAAAGTCGCATCCATCGCGCTGAGCGTTGTCATGTGGATCATCATCCTGGTGGCGGCCCTGTATGCGTTTACCACGCTCGCCACGCGCGAGGACGGCAGCGTCTCGGACATCGCCGGCTTCACCCCGCTCGCCGTGCAGTCCGACTCCATGGCTCCCACGTTTAACAAGGGCGACCTCATCTTCATCAAAAAGTGCGACACCTCCAAGCTCGAGGTGGGCGACATCGTGACGTTCCATACCATCATCGACAACGAGTACGCGCTCAACACGCACCGCATCGCCGCCATCGACGAGGTCAACGGCATGCGCAGCTTTACCACCAAGGGCGATAACAACGACGTGGCCGATACGCACATCATCAGCGACGGCGATATCGTGGGCAAGTACGTGTTCGCGCTGCCGCAGATGGGCAAGGTCATGGACTTCCTGTCCAGCTCCATGGGCTTCCTCATTGTGATCGTGCTGCCCATGCTGTTGTTCTTTATCTACCAGGTGTATCACCTCATCGTGGTGGGCATGAACCTCAAGCGCGCTATGGCCGAGGAGGACCGCCTGGCCGCCGCGGCTGCCATCGTGGACGCCGAGGGCAAGGGTGACACTACCGTCACGGCCGATAACGCCGCCGAGCAGCTTGCCCAGGCCGAGGCCAAGCTCGAGGAAGCTCGTCGTTTAAAGGCCGAGGCCGAGGCGGCGATGAACGCGACCAAGCAGGAGGGTACCGACGGTGAGTGAGTTTCTGGGATTTGCCTGGGAGCTGCTGGCAAAGGTTGTCTACAACGTCGTTGCCGTTGTGAGCTCCATCCTTAACCTGCTGGTGTTTGGCTGGGTTGAGTACTTCAACATCTTTATGACCTACTTCACCACGTTTGACCTGGTGGGCAAGATCGGCGCGGTCATTCTGTTTGCCATGCTCATCGCAGTCCCCGTGCTGATTGTGGCCATCCTGATCCACCACTACCGCATCAACCGTCGCCTGCATCGCGACGACACGTCCAACAAGGCGCTCTATCGCGAGATCGGCCGCCTGAACAAGCAGGTGCTCGACCTCATGGACGAGAAGAACAAGCTGCTGGCGCTCAAGGTCAATGCCATGGGCGGCACCAAGCAGATTCCGTACGTGGGCGCCTCGGCCCTGGCCGACGACCATCTGCCCACGGTGGGCAACGTGGTGGGCGCCGCCGCGGGCGCCGGTGCGGCTGCTGGCGAGGGCGCTGCGGCGACGGCCGTCATGTCGGGCAACGCGTCGCTCGCGCTCGATGGCGAGGGCGTCAAGGATGCCGCGGCCGCCATGGCCAAGGCCACCGTTGAGGCCAAGACCCTTGCCGAGGAAAAAGAGATCGCCCAGGCCAACCGCTTCCCCAAGCTGTCCCTTGTGGACCTTAAGTACCGCGACTGGGAATCGCCGGCCTACGACGATGCCATCTCGCTGGAGGACTTTGTCGACAGCTTCCGCGCGTTCGCCTGCAGCCAGATGAAGCTCTACTACACGCCTGAGGTCATCCGCCGCTTTGTGGCCGGCATGGCCGCCTCCAAGCTGCTGATCCTGGAGGGCATCTCGGGTACTGGTAAGACCTCGCTGCCCTACAGCTTTAGCCGCTATCTGGATAACCCCGCGACCATCGTGTCGGTGCAGCCGAGTTTTCGCGATCGCACCGAGGTACTGGGCTACTTTAACGAGTTTTCCAAGCGCTTTAACGAGACCGAGTTCCTCCGCGCCGTGTACGAGGCGGGCCTGCGCCAGGACCCGTCCATGATCGTGCTCGACGAGATGAACCTCGCCCGCGTGGAGTACTACTTTGCCGAGATCCTGTCGGTGCTCGAGATGCCCAGCCACGACGAGTGGGTGCTCGATCTGGTGCCTACCCAGTGGGCCGCCGACCCCAAGGGCCTGCACGACGGCAAGCTCACCATTCCCGACAGCCTGTGGTTTATCGGCACGGCCAACAACGACGACTCCACCTTTACCATCACGGACAAGGTGTACGACCGTGCGATTCCCATCGAGCTCAACGAGCGCGCCGATGCGTTTGAGTGCGAGCCGCACGAGCGCGTGCACGTGACGGCCGAGCATCTGCAGTATCTGTTCCAGAAGGCCAAGGTCGAGTACGTGATCGACGAGGAGCTGCTCCAGAAGATGCACAAGCTGGACCAGTACCTGCAGACCCGCTTTAAGCTGGCCTTTGGTAACCGTATCATCAAGCAGATGTACGACTTTATCCCCGTGTACGTGGCGTGCGGCGGCACCGAGCTGGGTGGCATGGACTACATCATCGCCCGCAAGGTGCTCAAGAAGTTTGAGTCCATGAACGTGAGCTTTGTGCGCGACGAGATGAAGGGCCTGATCGAGTACATCGAGAAGACCTTTGGCGAGGGCGGCCTGCCCGATTCCGTCATGTACCTGCAGCGGATCCAGAACTTTTACTAATGCTGTAAGCGCGGGGCGGCGTGATGTCGCCCCGCCCCTTTCCGATCGATCCAATCTATGGAGTAACCCATGTCCGAGACCATTCAGGACCTCTATACCAGCTTCTCCGAGCAGATGGAGCCCATCCAGGAGGACAGCCGCTACTTCCGCTATCTGTTTGAGATGGCGCAGGCCTCGGGCACCACGATCGAGCAACAGCGCGAGGAGCTCGTCAAGGTGGTGGACGAGGAATGGATCAGCATGATCGAGGACTCGCTCGACGCCATCAACACGATCATCGAAAAGCCGCGTCGCTTCATTACCACCGAGGAAGAGGTGGTGCCGGTCTCGCTCGCCAAAAAGATCAGCGCCGACAGCGTTCGCCACCTGAGCCAGAACACGCAGTTCTTGGCGCCGAGCGACGATGGCGGCGTCCACCCCACGCGCATCCTCAACGTCAATACCGTCGAGACGTACGACCTGTACGAGAACCGCTTTATCTACCATCTGATTCAGCGCTTGCTGACGTTTGTGGATAAGCGTACCGACGTGATCTTTTGGTCGACGGGCAACGAGATCCGCAACCGCTTTAAGATGCACAGTAAGATCGACGACGCGTACGAGCAGATCGAGTACAGCGTGGAGATGACGGTCAAAAACCGTCAGAGCTTTGCCGAGAACGACGCCGACAACATGGACGTCTTTATGCGCATCGACCGCGTGCGCCGCCTGGTCATGGCGCTGCGCGGCGCGTCGTTCTGCCAGATCATGAACGGCTGCAGTGCGGTTCGCAGCCCCATTCAGCGCACCAACCTCATCATGAAAGACCCCAACTACCGCAAGTGCTACCAGCTGTGGCAGTTTATGGAGCGCTACGACAAGGTGGGTTACAACATCGACGTGCAGCAGCAGGCGCTGGCGTTCGACGACGAGTACATGGTGCAGATGTACACCAACCTCATCAACAACTACACCGTCTTTAAGAGCCTGACTGATGACGAGCGCAACCTGCAGGAGCTTGAGAGCGTGCAACACGCGCCGGTGGCGCCCAAGTTTATTAAAGAGATCAAGGAGGTGCAGGTCGATAGCCCCGACCTGCCCGACGTTGAGGTCCGGCGCGTGTTTGTGGAGGAGGTCACGCAGGCTCAGCTCGATGCCGAGCAGGCACTGGCCGAGGCCCGCGAGCAGATTGAGGAGCTACAGGGGCAGCTTACGTCCTGGAAGGTGCAGGCGCATGCGCTGACCGATGAGCGCGATGACCTGGCCGACGAGCTGGACGAGGCCAAGACGCGTGAGCTGGCGTTGACGCAGCGCGCGCAGATTGCCGAGGCGGATGCCGAGGAGCTGCGCGGCTCGCTGGAGGATGTCGAGACCGGCAAGAAAGCCGCCGAGGATGCTGCCGCTGAGGCGCGCTCGACCGCAGCTGCCCAGCTTGAGCAGATGCGCGCCGAGGCCGATGCCGAGGTTGCGGCTGCCCGTGCCGATGCCGATGCCAAGGTTGCCGCCGCCGAGCAGGCGGCTTCCGAGCAGGTCGCGCAGGTTAAGAGCGATGCTACTGCGGCCCTGGCCGCCAAGACGGCTGCCGATGCCGCCGAGCTGCAGGCCGCCAAGGATGCCGCCGCGGCCGAGCTTGCCGGCGTGCGTGAGGCGTGCGCCAAGGAGGTCGCCGAGCTGCATGCCAAGCTGGACGCTGCTCAGCTGCAGATTGAGGAAGTGCAGCTGACGGCCGAGCGCGATGCCCGTGCCGCGCAGGAGACTGCCGACGTCGCCGCGGCCGAGGCGGAGCAGAAGCTCGCCGACACCGTTGCCGCGGCCGAGGAGAAGGTTGCTGCCGCCCAGCAGGCCGCCGATGCTGCGATCGACGCCGCCCGTGCTGCCGCCGATTCTGCCGTTGAGCAGGCTACGGTGGATGCCAGCGAGAAGGTCGCCGCTGCCGCTGCCGAGCGCGATGCCGCGACGCGTGCCGCCGAGGACGCCCGTGCCGACGCCGACGAGCGTATCGCCGCAGCCGAGCGTGCGGCAGGAGAGCGCATCGAGCAGGAAGTCGCTGCCGTCCGTGCCGCTTGCGAGCGCGAGGTCGAAGCTGCTCGCGCGGAGATGCAGCAGCGCCTGGACGCGCTGACGCACGAGCTGGAGCAGGCCGTGCGTGATCGCGCTCGTGCCGAGCGCCGTGCCGAGGGCAACAGCCTGTCGCGCTATCTGCTGGCCCGCTTGCGCGGCGAGGCTGGCGAGGGCGTGGTCGCCGCGCCTGACGAGGATGGCGCTTCTGCGGCGGATGCCACCGAGGGCGAGGTCGCTGCCGACCCCGAGACTTCCGCAAAGGACGACGACAAGTGATGAAGCACGTGCTCCGCGTGATCAACGTGCTGGCGACCGTGGTGATCCTGGTCGCCTTTGTGGTGTTGCTGCGTACGGTGTTCACGCCCGCCGGCGAGATCCCCACCATCATGGGCTATGGCTTTATGCGCACGCTGACCGGTTCGATGGAGCCGGCGATTCCCGTGCACTCGTTTATCGTCGTTGATACCGGCGACGGCCAGGCCTATCAGGTGGGCGACATCATCACCTTCCATTCGTCCGATGACGCGCTGGAGGGTTCGCTCAACACGCACCGCATCGTTGCCGTGGAGGCCGCCGCCGACGGCGCCCCGATCTACCGCACCAAGGGCGATGCCAATCCGGTCGAGGATGCCGCGCCCGTGCCCGCCGCCGACGTGGTGGGCCGCGTGGTCTTTGTCTCGGCAGGCCTGGGCGTTGTGGTGTCGCTGCTCACCAATCCGCTGCTGTTCTTTCCGTTTATCGTGGTGCCGCTGATCGTGCTGCTGGTGCTCGAAATTCGCCATATGGTCAAGACCACGCAAGAGGTGGCGCGCGCTGAAGACGAGGCTGCCCTGCGCGCGGCTGTGGAGCAGATTCGCGAAAAGCGCCGTCGCGAGCAGGAGAGCCAGGACAGCGCCAAGGAGCAGGTCGACGGTGAGGATGCCCAGGGAAGCGCGGAGGCCGACCCCGGCGCCCCAGACGATTCCAACCGCTCGGCATAGCTCTTCGGTGCCTTTCGTCCCTGCAATCTGGATGCTCGTAGATGTTCCGAATCGCCCGCATTTCCGTATCAATATTCATGCTACAGTTTGAGCGCTTTGTTGCCAATTGATTTCTGGGGAGCGGAATGGAACAGGAGCGCACAGCGCAGCGTGCACGTAAAAAGGCTTCGGTGCCGATGACGGCGGCGGCCGATTTTGTCGTGCCCGAGGGAACTGACGAGCTTAGCCGCAGCACCCGCCGCGCATGGCGCGACCGCCTCAACGATGCCCAGACGCGCAAGATGGCCCTGGGCACGCTCGCCGCGTTTGCCGGCGGTACGTTTTGGGGTTTTTCTGGCACCAGTGCCAGCTACCTCTTTGACGTGTGCCATATCGAGACATTTTGGCTGATGAGCGTGCGCCAAGTTATCGCTGGCCTGCTCTTTATGTTCGTTGTGCTCAGAAAAGACCGCGACCGCTTGATCGAGCTGTGGACTACCCCCGCCGATCGCAAGCAGCTTATTCTGTTTACGATCTTTGGTCTGCTGTTCAACCAGCTTTGCTATCTGTCAGCCGTGCGTCTGACCAACGCGGGCACCGCGACCGTCTTTCAGTGTCTGCAGCTGGTGGTCGTCATGGGGTATGCCTGCGTCACCGCGCATCGACTGCCGCGCACACGCGAGGCGCTTGGCATTTTGCTCGCCTTGGGCGGAACGTTTTTAATTGCCACGGGCGGCGACCCTAGTACGCTCAGTATCTCGCCAATGGGCCTGCTCGCGGGCCTTTTGTGCGCAGTGGGCGGTGCCTGCATAGCAATCATCCCTGCCGGAATCCTCAACAAATACGGCAGCTCGGTCGTCACGGGCTCGGCCATGCTTTCGGCGGGAATCGTGATGAGTATCTTTACCCAGCCGTGGGCGCACATGCCGGCGCTCGGCCCCTCGGGTGTCGGCGCGCTCGCGATATTTATTGTGGTGGGGTCGTTCTTCGCCTATATGTTCTACATGCAGGGCGTTAAGGAGATTGGCTCGGTGCGCGCGAGCCTTCTTGGAACCATGGAGCCGGTTTCGGCCACCATCACCAGCGCCCTTATGCTGGGCACGGTGTTTTTGCCCACCGACCTGGCGGGTTTTGCCATGATTATCGCGATGGTGTTCCTGACGGTATAGCTCGCGCCGCTGCCAAGACAGAAAAGGTGTTGTGCCACATTTTCGCCAATTGATGTCCGTGTCTGGAGTTTAGCTGTCGATGCCCAAAATGCCATAAACTAGTAACGTTATGGACTTTTTCATTGCGACTCAATTGCGAGGATTTCTTTATGGCTGGTAATCACTTTAAGGGCAGCGATAGCGGCCGTCCTGCAGTTCCGCCGCGTCCGAACGGGGCTGGTAAGGCCGGCACGCCGGGCGGCGCTGGACAGGGCGGTTCCGGTAAGCGCGTGTCCCCGGGCGAGACGGCGATGTTTACCGCTCTGTACGAGCAGTCTCAAAAGGCAAAAAAGACCGGCCGTGCAAGAGGGAATGTCTTTGCGGGCGGTGCAACCTCCACGTCGCAGCCGAGCGGGGCTCCTTCGGCATCTGCGAACAACGCAGGTGCTGCCAACGCCGCGAATACCGCCGGCAACGTTAATGCCGGCAAGGCCGCCAACAATACTCCCTCTGCCGGTGGCGCGGGGCTTACGGGTAACCTTGGCACGATTTACACCGGCGCCTCCGAGACTGGCACGTTCGCCCGCCTGGATGATAGCGGTGCCGAGTTTGCGGGCTCGGGTTCCAAGGAAGATTATTACGATTTTGGCTTGAACTACGGTAGCGACGCTTCGTCGAGTTCGACCTCTGACGGTCTGGTCCGTCATCGCCATCGCAAGGGCGAACGCAAAAAGCGTCACACCGGCGCCATTATTGCCGCTGTAGTCGCGGTGCTTCTCGTTGCGCTTGGCGCAAGCGGCTTTATGCTGCTTAACTCGGCAAAGACCGTAAAGAGTGAAGCGAAGGAGGCCGTCGAGATTGTCGGTGGCCTTAAGGACAAGGTCACGTCGGGCGATTTTTCGACGCTGCCTGACGACGCGAAGAAGATTGATGAGCTTTGCGACAGCATGAAGGCGGAGACCTCGAGCCCGCTGTGGACGGCGGCTTCGTTTATCCCGGTGTATGGCAGCGACATCAATGCGGCCCGCACCATGATCGACGCCCTGTCCGATGTCTCGAGCAATGCGCTGGTTCCCATGGCCGATAACCTTTCGCAGGCCACGCCCGGCAAGCTGTTTCAGGACGGCATGATTAACGTGTCCGCGCTGCAGGCGGTCGCCGATTCGCTTTCCAGCAGCTCGAAGGTGTTCAAGAGCGCCAACGAGAAGATCCAGGGCATTGGCGATACTCATATTTCCCAGGTGACCGAGCTGGTCGATAAGGCCAAGGACGGCTTTGCCACCCTCAACGGCGCGGTTGACGCGGCGGAGAAGGTCGCCCCCGTCCTTCCCCAGATGCTCGGCGCCAACGGCCAGACGCGTCATTATCTTGTGCTCGCGATGAGCAATGTCGAGATCCGCGCCTGTGGCGGTTTTCCCGGTTCTCGCGGCGTGATGTCGGTGACTGATGGTAAGCTCGAACTGGGCGATTTTGTCAAAGTCGACATGATGAAAGAGCCTTTGAGCCCGCTTCCCATCACCGATGAAGAAGCAAACTTGTTCACGACCGGATGGGGCCTGACCGGATTCAACACGCTCGGATACACGATGGGTGACGTTACGATGACGCCCGATTATCCGCGTGCGGCTCAGCTTGCCAGCGATATGCAGAAGGCCATTGTCGGAGATGACATCGACGGCGTATTTGCAGTCGATCCGGTATTTTTGCAGTATATGCTCGGCATTGTAGGAGGCACACAGCTTCCTGACGGTACCGTCGTTGATGGAAGCAACGCTGCAAAGGTGCTGCTGCACGATATTTATTGGAATTACCCGGTAGAGGAACAGGACGCCATTTTTGCGGCGGTTGCCGGATCGGCTTTTAACAAGATCGTGGACGAACTGGGCTCCAGCGATATTGCTAAGATTGCTGGAGCCATCGAAAAGGGTGCTTCCGAGGGTCGCATCCTCATGTATTCGAGAAACGATGACGAGGAAAAGGCCGCGAAGGCCCTTGGAATATCGGGCGCCCTCCAAGCCGATACGTCGGAGGCTCCGATCTTGGGCGTCTATGTGAACAACTACAGTTATTCAAAGATGGATTGGTTCCTCGATAAGCGAGTCACCATCGATTCTTCGGTTGAAAATGCCGATGGCTCGACGACGTATCGAGTGACCACCTCGCTCAAGAACACGATGACCCCCCAGGAGAAGGCCGAGATGCCTGGTTATTTCCAGGGCCATAACGGCATTAGCCAGGATATTGATGATGAGGTGCTGAGGCTTTATCTCTATGCTCCTGCGGGAGGCAGCATTTCGGACATTAAGACTTCGGGCTCCGGTTCTATCGAGATGAACGAAGCGACGCACGATGGCTTGAAGGTTGCATGGGGCGGTGTCCACATGCTTCTTGGACAAGACATAAAGGTTGAGTACACGGTCACGACTTCGAAGGACTCTGGGCACAAGGAGCTTAAGGTTCGTACCACGCCGACCGCTCAAACGTTCGAACAGGATAAGTAAGATATGAAGTACTTTGGCACCGACGGCTTTCGCGGTGAGGCTAACGTTGGGCTGACGGTAGAGCACGCTTATAAGATTGGCCGTTTTGTGGGCTGGTATTACGGCGCCAACCGCGAGCGCAAGGCGCGTGTCATCGTGGGTAAGGACACGCGTCGCTCGAGTTATATGTTCGAGGCAGCGCTAGTGAGCGGCCTGGTCGCGAGCGGTGCGGATGCCTATATGCTGCACGTGATCCCCACGCCGGGCGTAGCGCATCAGACCGTGGAAGGCTGCTTCGATTGCGGCATCATGATCAGCGCGAGCCACAACCCGTTTTGCGATAACGGCATTAAGCTCGTCAACAGCGACGGCTTTAAGATGGACGAGGACGTGCTGGAGCTCATCGAGGACTATATCGATGGCAAGAGCGAGGTGCCGCTGGCAACGGGCAATCACATCGGCGCCACGGTGGACTACATGCAGGGCCGCAACCGCTACATTGCTTCGCTCATCGCCAGCGCGAACTTTTCGCTGCAGGGCGTCAAGATCGGTATTGACTGCGCCAACGGCTCGGCTTCCTCGGTGGCCAAGCCGGTGTTCGACGCACTGGGTGCCGACGTGCGCGTGATCAACGCCGCGCCCGATGGCTTTAACATCAACGTCGACTGCGGCTCCACGCATATGGAGCGCCTGCAGCGCCACGTGGTGGAGCGGGGGCTGGACGTGGGTTTTGCCTACGATGGTGATGCCGATCGCTGCTTGGCCGTGGACGAGCGCGGTCGCGTGGTAGACGGCGACCAGATCCTGTACGTGTGCGGCGTGTATCTGAACAAGCACGGTCGCCTTTCGGGCGGTACCGTGGTGCCGACGATCGCCAGCAACTTTGGCCTGGTCAAGTCGCTGGAGCTTGCCGGTCTGAGCGCCGTGACCAGCGGCGTGGGCGACCGTCACGTGTATGCCAAGATGCGCG
>ERZ826220.2912-NODE-2912-length-13887-cov-3.938910_pt1 | contig 13887 bp, 8 predicted proteins | sample MGYA00519927_ERZ826220 | MGnify/ENA primary metagenome ERZ826220 (study PRJEB31778, sample SAMEA3449225) | human gut metagenome | biome: human gut; feature: human-associated habitat; material: faeces | place: United Kingdom | collected 2010/2012 ...
GCTTGTACTCGTCGATTAGTGTCTGCTGGTTCGCGTTCAGCAGGGAATCACGGTGCTTGAGCATTTCCCGGAACTTCTGGAAGCCCACGCACTGAATGTATGTATCTATGCTGTTGCCTGCCTGATTGAACAGATAGCGCTCAAGCTTCGTGAGGTTGTATTCAACGCCCTTCGGAGTGTACAGGCTGATTTTCTCGACAGATAGCAGGAACTTTTCCCACCAGACAGGCGAGGGAGCGCGGCGGCGGTTTGTGTCGGTCTTGCTCGGTACTATAAACCGCATGTAGTTGTTCAGAACGCCGAAGAACCGTTCCCCCCAAGACTGTTTCAGCTTGAGGAAAGCAAGCGCACGTTCCCGCCGGAGCTGCAGCTCACAGCGTACCCAGTGATATTCAAGCCCCCCTCGTTCCTGTGCTTTGTCGTAGAACCTTATACGAAGCTCTGACTTAGGACTGCCGAAATAGCAGCTATGCGCGCGGGTGACTCTGCCGTCCTGATCAGTGTCGCAGTCAACCTCCGGGTGCGATTTGCTGAACTTGCTGATGTAGCGCCCGAAGTATGCGAACTTGCAGATCTTAACGATGTCGAGCAGACCGGAGCCGTTTTCGCTCTTGTCTATGTCGTCATATGCTACGTCTAATCTGGTGACGTGGAACTGCTCCTCGTCCGCGGTGACTTCTTCGAACAGCTGCGCGAAGCTCTTGCAGCTGAAGCTCTCAAAGTGACGGCAGCCTTGTCCGGACATCTCCACACATACGCCCATATCGTCGCCGAAGCCGTCCCACATGATCCATATACCGCCGCAGAAATGCGCCTGCTTATATCCGTAGTGACCGGATTTTTCGAGCCAGTCGCAGCCCGAAGCCAGACCGAGGAAGTCTTTCACCTGCTCGATCGTCATGCTGTTGTGCAGCGTAAAGGAAAACCAGTCTACAAGGATTATGTTTTCGTCCATGTGGTGACCTCCGGAATTGGAAATTTTGTTTTCTGTATGCTGAAATTGCGCTCAAGCGGGATTTGATGCGTATCGCGACCGCCTGAGTCTGTACACAGTGCCCCCCTGTTAGCTAGGGGGGCTCGCGCGGAATTTTTCCAGTTTTCGCATTTTTGAAAACCAGAAAAACTCCACGAGCTTTTATTCTATTCTCTAAAGCCGTGACCACTGATCAGCCATAGCTGCAGCTATTCCAGGAAATGTTTTAGACCTCATTCTAGCCGAACGATGTAAAGCGGTATAGCTGACATAATCAGAACAAATAACAGTACCCATCATTTTATTCATCACCTCCAGATCATTGAAAACTGCAGGGCCTGCGTCATATTCACACAGAACCATTGAAAACTTTACTACCTCCGCCGCAGGCGCAACACAGAGGTAGTAAAGTTTCCAACCGCTCCGCGTGAAAATTACTCAACCCGGCGAGTTTACAACAAAGTTTCGAACACGCGTGTGCGTTTTCGAGCATTCGCCCGCTGCGCTCCAAAGTGATTGATAGATAGATAAAACAAAAAAAGGGCACAAGAGCATACAAGCGGGATTCATGATCCTTTTTGTATGCCCTTGTGCCCTTGGGAAACTGTTAATCAGGGTGTCACTGGTTCAAGTCCAGTCGGGGGAGCCAAATCTAATATTACAAGAACCGCTTTCAGATTCGTCTGGGAGCGGTTCTTGCGTTTCATCTGAAAACTGCTCAAACTCCCGTATCTCTTCGAATGCGACGGTTTTCTGCGTGTTGTTCAGAGTGAGGACAATAACTGCATGGTCATCCCATAGGAATACCTCTTTCACAAATGTGTGGATAACTTGACGCTGAAGAGAATTTTCACAGCCGTCCACATTTGAGAGCCTATCGAACCATTCTACGTTTGTTTTCTTTGTTCAGCTGCTTTACCTCGCTTCGAAGCTGCCGGATCTACTCCGCCAGGCTCATTGCGTTTTTGGGGGTTCGTAGTATATTCTTTTGAGCGTGGGGTGTCAAGTTTTATTATACAACATCACGTTTTTCTTAAGTGGCAGCAGTTTTATATGTTTTGGACTATGCGGAGAAAGGCGTTGCATTTTTATTGTTGAAATGATATAATTAAATATATCATATTAACATTGAATGGGGTTAACAATATGCTGCAATTCTATCTGTCAATGATGAACAGCGGGGAGGACAAGGCGCTTGTCGAGTTTCTCTACAATGAGTACAAACAGCTTATGTTCAAAACGGCATACGCGATTCTTCGCAACAGGGAAAGCGCCGAGGATGCGGTTCACGACGCTTTTTTGAGGGTAATTAACCATTTATCGAAATTCCGCAGCTATTCATGCAAGGAAAACGTGTCTTACCTTGTTATTATAGTGAGGGGCATTGCACTGAACATGGTTTCGAAGTCGAACAGGCAAGCGGAGCTCGACGAGGAAACACCTGACGGTATGAGTGTTGAGGACAGCGTGTTATCCGAGCTGGCGTATGAGGAGATAGTCGAAAACATCAAGGCTCTTTCGCCCGCGTTAAGGGATATCGCGTATCTGTCCTTCGTTGAAAACTGCTCTGCGGGCGAGATATCGGAGCTTTTGGATATGAAGATAAACACGGTGCATTCCTCAATATCCAGAGCAAGAAAAATCATTTCACGAAAGCATACGGAGAATAACCAATGAACAACAATCAGCTTATAGCCCTAGCGCTCCAAAACGATTTTGACGCCGAGCTTGCCATGTATGACGGAATGCCCGAGCACAGGTTTTCGCTTCGGTTTCGGAGAAGAATGAGGAAACTGCTCGGGGGCGGTGTTTCAGAGTGGGAAACAAAGCGTGTCCCTCTTAGGAAAGCCGTTACTTTCGCGATTATCACGGTTATCCTGCTCGCTTTTCTTACGGGAGCGACCCTGCTCATCTATAAGATGTGGGATAAATTTCAGCTCCACGACGTGGGAGAGCATTCTTTTCTGGTGGCATTGGATATTGAAGGCGCACCGACGACTTTGGAGGATAAATACCGCTTGGGCATTGATTTGAGCGGGTATTCTGAGAATATCCTGCTTGACAATGAATATGAATATCTGGTTGAGTATCACGAAGTCAATGGAAATCGCGTGCTTGGCTTTAGTCAAGCGATAAAAGACCATTATCAAGGTGAAAGCTGTTGGCTTAATACTGAGAAAGCTATGGCCATGCCTACTGAAATAATAGTAAACGGCTGCAAAGGGTTGACTTTTCAAACATATCATGGAATAAACGTGTTAATTTGGGATTGTGGCGACTATGTGATTTATTTGTCAGGTTACAATATTGGTCAAGATGAACTGATATCGACCGCTGAAACTGTGCAAAAAGTAGAATAAAGGATTCGAAAAAGAAAATATGCAAGTATCTGTCGAAAATTGCTGTTTACTGTATAGAGGGAAACCTCAAAAAGAAAATGGAGGTGAGTATATATCGGTTGTTCTTGCGCTTGTTGTATTCTTTGTATGCGCTGCATCAGCGTATGCTATTAGTTTTTTTGATATGGACTCGGCACGCAAAAGCAGTATTTTGGATAAATCATCTACAACTGCTACTTGCCAAAGCTCTTTTATTGACGGAACCGGAGTCGTAACAATAATCAAGATAATGCTCTCTATTAGGCTAATCTCTAATTATTAGTACGACAACCCGCCCAGTGGCATTTTCTTGTGTATCTCCTCGAGCTTCTCGACGTTTATCTGCTTGTACTCGTCGATTAGTGTCTGCTGGTTCGCGTTCAGCAGGGAATCACGGTGTTTGAGCATTTCCCGGAACTTCTGTAAGCCCACGCACTGAATGAATGTGTCTATGCTGTTTCTGCTTTTATTTACATACCTTCCTGTATTAATTGAAAATTTAGTTATAATTTGTTATAATGTATTTGGCACAGTTTAACACTTATAAGGAGGTCGTTATGGGTAGATTTTCAACAACAGTACACGTAAAAGATAACGTCGGAAGGATAGAGTTTATAAATTCTTTCTGTGGCATTATGAAAAATCACGGGTTTGTTCCGTGTTCGGAGGACGAGGCGGAACAGTCGTATGTGTTTGCATTCGGCGAGGGTTGGGTCACGTTAGTGAACAAGGACTACAAGGATGACCGCCTGAAGGCGGGTGACGACGCAATGAATATGTCGGCGGCACTGAAAACAAGCGCGTTTATGATGGATGTGATAGACAGCGACTTTGCGTATATTCACCTTTTCGCTCCGAACGGCGGCAAGGATGGGGTTGCTGTCGGGGACACCTCGGGATATGGCGTTGAAAAACCGAAAAGAGGAAAGCAGAAATTTTGGAAGCCGCTTCTGGCAGAAGGCAAAACATGGGAGCAGTTCTCCGAAACAGTGGCAAAAAATGCAGTATTTGTCGAGGAAACTTTGGTGGAGATGGCGGAGGAACTCAAAATTGATCCGGATTACATTTACGCGGATTTCAATGAGCTGATGAACTTGGCGGGTGAAAATAAGAATGTCCAGCCGTTTTACTTCAAAAATGCCGCAGGGAAAAGGGTCACGCTTAAAGCGGCATTTAAGCGGGTATTCGGTGAGGCTCTCGAACCGCTTGGATTTAAGCTGATAAAGGGCAAATATCCTTATTTTGTTAGGGTTGTTCCGGGAGGGGAAATTATTCACATCATATCGTATATGGAAGAGTGGTGCCCTGATCGGGGAAAGAAAGCATTTAATGTTATAGGCGGTATTGCCACTGTTTATAGGCATAAAATTGATTTGGGTGTGTCGCCAAAAGATAATTACGAATGGTTGTATTCAATTGCTAAATTTTATTGGATGACCACCCCAAAATCTGAGTATGACAAAGAATATGGACAAAGCATATGTCGTTTTATGTTTGATGAGAATAGTGAGTCTTCATTGTACGATGCAGTGAATTATACGCTGGAACTGACGAGAAAGCATATTCTTCCACAGCTTAGCACCGCTGTTGATATTCGCTCAAGCTTAAGTTATCTCAAAAGATTAGGGTATAACTGTTGTATAAACAATTTCGATAGAGACTTAAGCTTTGGCGGTTGTGGTAATGCTGATGAAGGATTCCTATATATTGTAGCTGATGACGAAGAATTGAAGGGTATGCTAGAAAGTCAGATTAACGGCACCATACCCACCACTGAGGAGGAACATCAAAGAGCGGTGGAGCATTATGAATTCTTTAACGACCCTGTGATACACCCCAAGGTGCTGCTTGAGATCGAACGCCGCAAAGCGCAGAATACGGAAATCCTGAAATCGTATGGATTATCCCTTTAAGTGGATATGATATTTTCGGTAGGTTATATAAATGAAAGGTTGGATGTACAATGAAACATTGGATTCGTAAGTTTATTTCTTGCATTTTAACAATTGCAATTTTTATGTCAGCAATAGTATTTCCTGTAGGTGCTTATGATTTCAGCATGAATGAAGTAATACATCAGTATAATCCTCATGCTTTCACAAGAAAAAATACTCCTGCTGTAAAATGGAATGGAAAGACTGAGTTAAAAGAGAACTCATATTATTACACTACTTCGGCCGTCACGATATCCCGTGATGTAATACTGCCGGAGAATTCAACGCTGGAGATAAGAAAGACGCTGAAAATCACTAATGGTGCAAAGCTTACCGTTATTGGAGACCTTTTGGTGGACTATGACGCAAAGGTGAATCCTGTGAATGGTACGCTTACTGTTGGCAAGAGCGGTTATATTCACGATTATGGGGCACTCGCTATAAGCAAAAAAGGCAGACTTGAGGTTTATGGGCATGTATATGTTATGGTTCCCGGAAGCCTTAGCGTTAAGGGAATCGTGAGTGTATCGGAGGACGGCTGCGCAGTATATGCAGGCTCGTTCAAAAAATACCCGGGAGCAAAAGTGAACGGAAATATCACCGCTGCCGTTAATGTGACGGATCAGCTTTCCGAGGAATTGTCGGAATTTTCTGAAAACGAAAAGATATGTGTCAACTTTCTTTTTTACGACTCAGAAACAGCCAGGAACACTACGGTTGACGGCAAAAACATTCTGGAAATATCCCTTGAGATACAAGAAAAATATGCGATCCCCGCTGTAATTTCTCATGTGTTGTTCGATGATGAAGGCGGAAGCTATAAGGAATACAAGGATTTGTCTGATAAACGAACAGACGTTTTCCTGCGCTATCTCAAAACTAATTTTGGCGGTTCAAAGGGGTACAGGCGTTATTTGAGCAATGATTATTTCAGCAATATTATTCCAAACCCTGCTTTTGAGAATAATTCAGCCGAAAATCCGTCAGACAATAAGTATATTGTATCAGACGATTATCGCAGTATGTTCAGCCTAAGAACCGAAATAGCTTATAAGCTGAACCAAGCTCTTTATGATGAATTAACAGTGCTTGGGTTTAATGAACTGTATATTCGCAATACGCTGAAAAATGGATATGGCGCGTTCTCTGCTGAGCTGACGAAAGCGCAGATAGAGTCACTCTCTGACGACAGCCGCTTTCTGTTTCAATCGGTGAACGACGGCAAGACAATGATTTCCGGAGCAGACAAGCTATATGTCAGCAACGGGAATAAGAAAAAACTTGGAGTGTCCGATTGGAACAAGATAACAAGCCTTTACGGAAATACATTGTGCGTTGTAACAGCAAACGATGTGGTTTCGGGAGGGGTAACGGCAACCGATGATGTTTATGAGCGCATATCCTGCTATACCGATGTAAAATGGAGCAAGGATTCGGGTACAATTTATAGCCACTCTGCCTCGGGTTATTTCAATACGGAATTGTTTTATAGGACGCAGTTCAATGGTTTGTATAGCTTTGAGGGCTTCTGGGAGGAGCTGCGCAATGTGAATCACAGTGTAACCAAGAATTTTGTCCTGGACAACTGCCTGACATACGGTTTGATTAATGACAGCTATGTATACCATAGTGTGATGGTTTCATCTGCCGCAGAGCTGGAAAAGCTTATCGCTGATGAAAATGTACTTCTCATAATTGAGGAGCAGGCTGAGCAGGAGTAGTGTGAAGGTGTCAAGCTGTGAAGCTTTTATATTAATCTTCTTCACGTCCTATATCTGTTTACCCTTTGGGCACAAAACACTCTACCCCAATCTTCCTTTAGAGCAGGACGAGGGTGAGCCAATCTTGTTAGCACCTATACAGGCTTCTGTATAGATGCTTCAGTCTGTCGAAAAAGCCGCAGAATAAACTCTGCGGCTTTAAAGTTATTTAATTAGCACATCACTTACGCCCTGGGGGTGGAGTAAACTAGGTCAGCCGGGGACCAGCCGCACCACTGACCGTCAAGATACGACCTGACAATGAAGCCGTATTTCTTTCCGTTTGTAAGACCCTCTGCGGTGTAGCCGGTATCTTCAGTGTAGCCAAGTTTGGTGTACTTTCCATCGGCGTAGATGTAAACAACATACATCTCAGCACCATCTACCTCGCCCCATGTGAGGTAAACCTCCTGATTGCCGGCGGCCGCCTTAATATTCAGCGGCTTATCGAACGCGCCGACAGGCTCAGCGTATACTGCGTCGTCGTTCGACCAGTCGTTCCACCTGCCGTTTACCCACGCCTTTACTATGAATCCGTATTTTCTGCCGTTGGTAAGGCCCTCTGCAGTGTATCCGGAATACTCGGAGTAGCCGAGTTTTGCGTAGTTGCCGTCAACATAGCTGTAGATAACGTATTCTTCAGCGCCGTCAACATCGTCCCAGATCAGGTGGACTTCCTTATCGCCTGCCATAGCCTGAACGTTCTGCGGCTTTGCGTTCACCGGAGTTGCAAATATAGCGTCGGAAGGCTGCCAGCCGCACCAAGTGCCATTTGCGTAGGAGCGCACGATGAATCCGTATTCCTTGCCGTTAGTAAGACCGGTCACGGTGAAGCTCGTGGTATCGGAATAGCCCTGCTTGGTGTACTTACCATCTGCATAGCTGTAGATAACGTAGTTTGTCGCGCCGGATACCTTATCCCAGGTGAGCGCAACCTGACCGTTTCCGGGAACTGCCTTTACATTGCGGACGTCCGTGCCGCCGACCGGAGTTGCGTAAACCGCGTCGTCATTCGACCAGGCGTTCCAGCCGCCATTTACCCATGCCTTTACGATGAATCCGTATTTCTTGCCGTTTACGAGGTTCTTTGCGGTGAAACTGGTGGAAGTGGTGGTGCCGAGGTTATGATAGCTGCCGTCTACATAGCTGTAAACGATGTAGTTGGTAGCGCCATTCACAGCGTTCCAGGTGATTGTTACCTGTTTGTCGCCGGGAACCGCCTTTACGTTCTGCGGCTTGTTTGCTGATGCCTTCGGAGTTGCGTAAACCGCGTCGTCGTTCGACCAGTCGCTCCACTTTCCGCTGACATACGACCTGACGATGAAGCCGTACTTCTTGCCGTTTATGAGGTCGGAAGCGGTGAAACTGTTCGTGGTGGAGTAGCCAAGCTTTGTATAGGTGTTGTCTGCATAGCTGTATATAACGTAGTTGGTAGCGCCGTCCACCTTATCCCAGGTGAGCTTTACGGTGTTGTCGCCGGCGGAAGCTGTTACGTTCTGTGGAACCGTGGTTTTTACCGCCTTTGTGTACGCCTTTATTCTTACGTTAGATTTATATTTTGTGGTGCAGTCAGACCAAGTGTTGTAGAACTTGTAGAATGAAAGTCCGGTGCTCGGGCTGTATCTGTCAGTGATGACGTAGTGCTTTCCGTTTTTGTCATAGAGGTCTACTGCAACGGCGAATTTCTCCCCAGCCTTGACGGGAACGCTCACCGGGAGGTCTACCGTGTGATAACCCGCGTACTCCTGCGTGCCGGAAATCACCGCGGATTTGGCAAGCGTGCCGGTGTCTGGTGTGGAGCCGGTCAGACCGGTGTAGACATTAATGGTGTAGTTCCAGCCCGCTTCTGCGGAGTAGAAGGAGACCGCCGTTATTTCGTCGTTCTTGTCGGCGGTGAATACATTCGCGCCTCCGCCGATATTGGTATGCGACACCCGGCTGGTTGAGTATATGTATCCGTTCTGGCGAAGGCAGCCGCCGTCATACTGGTATATACTGCCGTAATTAGTGGTAGGTTCCATCGTGAGAGATGCGAACTCGCCTACTGTGGCGTCATTGTAGGACAAATAGAAGTATCCGCTTGTGCCCCATGTGCTGCCCCAGCTATTTCTGCACAGCCATGCACCGTCGTTGTTGGGGGTGCCGCCTGTCCTGAAGTTGCTCTTCGAGAAATTATCGTCCCAGCCGACCACGGTTATGGAGTGATTGGAGGTATATCCATTTGGGCAGTAATACGCGGTGTACTCGCCGGAGTTCTTTGTAAGGTAGTTTGAAGATGCGTAGTAGGAGATCTGTACCGCGCCGTCGCGCATGATAGCTTCCTTAATGGAGTTGATGTCTTTCTCGTCATACAGGTTGACATTCTGAAGGTGCGCGTAGGAATGATAGCGGTAGGATTCGTCAACGCCGGAGTTGAAGTCCGCGTAAGGAACGTTGGATTCCTCCTCAGCGCCTATCCAGGACATCATGGTGAACATAATATCGACCATGTTGCCGCCTGCGGAGTAAGCGGTGGGTGCGCCCAGACCTGAGAAATCGCCGTAGAGGGAGTCACCCTGCGGTGCTGTGGCACCTACAGCAAACCAGGCGAGGTGCTTCTCGGAATAATCAACCGATGAAGCGGACGCATAGCCCTGTTTTATCATGCTTGATTCTGCCATAGCCATGCCGGCATGCGCCCAGCAGCTTCCCTCGGAACCCTGGTTTCTTACCGCCGGGAGATATCCCCGGTCGACCATGCTGTATTTGGACGGCAGGGTGCCGTGATAGGCGAGCGTCCCGGTCGGGGTAAGGTTTGGCGTTACCTCGTTGCCGTTCTCGTCGATGTACTTGTAGTGAACATAGCCGTACTCAGAAGCGTCGCCATCAGCTACAAGCGTGATAACCTCCGGGGCGTCGTTTTCAGAGCCTGAAACCTCAGCCCGGGCGCCGAGGCTCACAGCCGTTGACAGCATCGCGGCAGCCGAGAAAAGTGAAACGAATTTTTGCAGCAGCTTCACAATAAGTTTCCTCCTTTTTAAATATAAAAACTTCCAATTTTTATTATAACAAAGCAACCCATAAAAGTCAAGCAATAATTACAATTCGGTTATGTCTGTTACCGAATTGTTACCATATTGTCACCGCTCTGTAATTGACTGTCAGAAAAAAATATGCTATAATTAAGCTGCAAACAAAATCGGCTGATACAGGAGGCGGCAGCATGAAGAAACTGAGGATAATCTACGCGCTGTTATTCAGCATGGCGCTGTTTTTGGCGATTCCGCTGAACGCCGCAGCAGATTTCGGGCCCAAACCGAGCGTGAGTATAAGCTTCCGCAATGCAGGCGGTCAGACCTGCTATTCTGCGATTCTTGCACGCGGGAGTTTTCAGCCTTCGCTCGGGGAACTTGTGACTGAGGACGCCTACAGCACCGAGTGGTTCGGGGAACTCACCCCGCAGGAGCAGGAAGCGGTGCGCGCGTTCGCGGACTACGCCGGACGATCCGCACCGGACGGCTACGCGCTCTTCAACAGGCTGTGGGACGTCAGCCGGGAGAATGTTGAGATGACCTACCTGCCGCCAGATGACTTCATAGTGCTGGCGTACTTCCCGGACAGCGGCAGGGTGATCGCAAGCGATATCTGCCGCACCTATATGTTCAACAGCTATTTCACCGCCGACCTCTCACGCTCCGACAGTTTGCTGTACATCAAGCAGTCCTATAATGTCGGGATATGGCTGCTGGAATTCGCGGCGCGGGTGCTCATCACTATTGCGGTGGAGCTTGTCGTGGCTCTGATCTTCGGCTACTGGGAAAAGAAAACGCTGCTGTTCTTCGCGGCGGTCAACCTCGCTACTCAGGTGCTGCTGAACATGATACTGGCTCTGGTCAATATCCGGTACGGCTTCCTGCTATTCCTGTTCGCGTACATGTTCGGGGAATTGATCGTGGTAACGTTCGAGGCTGTTTTCTACAGCGCGTTCATCGGGAAGTACAGCCGTCAAAATGGCAAGGTGCGGGCGGTTTTCTACGCCATCTGCGCGAATCTGGCGTCGTTCTTCGCCGGAGTGGTTTTTTCGGTGAATTTCACGGCGCTGATGTAACCTTTATTCCGTGCGGCTGTCATTAAAGGCAAGGAGGGTGATCATATGAAAAATACGAAACTTATAACATTACTAGTCGCTGCGGCTCTTCTGACCGGGTGCAGCGGTTCAGCGCAGACCGGCGCTGATTCACCGGCGGAGGACAACGCACATGCGCAGACAACCGCGGAGCAGTCCGGACCGGAGACCTCGGCAGTTTCCGCTGACGCTGCGGGATCCTCCCCTACTATTGCGGAGATGCTGGGAGTCACGGACTACGAAGCGCCCTGGAACCGCTCGGATTATCCGGAGCTGGAGCTGTCAGAGGTTCCTGCGAAGGGAGAGGGCAGCGTAAAAATGACCCTCAGCCCCTACGCCCTGGACGACGTATGCGTGTGGCTGCTCGCCGACGACGCGTATTCCGACTGCGGGAAAATATACTGCACCCGCATGTACATAGGGCTGACAGTCAGCGGCGTGGAGCAGGATATAACCGAAGCTCCTCAGACCCTAGCCGCCCCGGACGGCACGTTTGAATTCGACCCTGCGAATCCGCAGGAGCAGGCAGGGTATACCTCCATGCCGCAGACATACTACGGCATAAACGGATTTTCCGCCGACAGCGCCGCCGGCTGCGAGTACTACACCATCGGCAGGCGCGGCGAGCAGGACGGATTCTATCTCAGCCCGCTTGGTCACACCGATGAGCGCTGCATGCTCACTCCGGGCGCGGGATTCACGCTCCCGCCGGAGCAGCTCTCCGGGGAGTACACTATCTCGACATGCCCGGCGGTGGTAAGCTGCGACGGCTCGCTCCCGCAGCAGGAGGCGCTTGATATACTCACGGAAAAGTACCTTGATTTCCTTACCGGAGAGGATACGAACCGCAGCTTCACCGTGCTGGAGTATCGCGGCGTAACCTCGGAGATACTCGGGCGCGCCATGGAGGCTCCGGCGGGGGAGGACGGCTGCGCGCTGTCTCCCTGGGACAGCCTCCAGACCTGGGAAATGTCCTGGGAATCGTGGCTGGTGGACATCAACGCAGAGTTCCGCGGGGAGGGGTACATTGACGACATGGCAATAGGTCAGCTTGATCCGGATGTCTGGTACAGCCTGCCAAACGGAGGATTTCCGAAGGCGTGCTGGCTTATGTACGGCGACGGGGACAACTGGTATCTCTGGTCGAGGTACGCCTACAGCGAAATACCCCGCGTCCTGAAGTAAACTGACCCGGAAAATCACTTGACATGCCCCGGCGAATGTGGTATAATTCTATTTTACATCGTTCCGGAGGTACTGCATGAACTGGTCAGAAATAAATCTGAATAACTGGGTTTTGTGGCTGGGGCTTGGTATAGTCGCCCTTGCCATACTGATATGGATATACATACGGCTGCACGAGAAGCTCCCCTACGAGCTGAACGAAACTATACTGACAGAGCGCGAGCGGGCGTTCTACCGCATTCTGAAGCCCATCGCGGACAAGCTGGAGCTTCAGATATGCCCGAAGGTGCGCGTAGCGGACATCGTGTCGATAAAGAAGGGCACGAAGGACTGGCAGAAGTGGTTCAACAAGATACGCTCGAAGCACGTGGACTTCCTGCTGTGCGACTACGACATGAACATCGTGCTGATGATAGAGCTTGACGACCGCAGCCACGAATCCGAGCGCGCAAAGAAGAACGACGCGCTGAAGAACGCGATCTTCGGCGGCCGCCTTGTGCGTATACGCTCGCTGAAGGACGACGTTGAGGCTGAGATAACCGCCGCGCTGAAAAAACTGTAAAAAACGACCCGGCACCGAGATGGCGCCGGGTCAGCTTGTCGAAAAAGTCAATTTTGCCTGCGAAGCAGGCGTTTGTAATCCGTTTTTTGCCTCAGCTCTGCCGAGGCAAAAAACACTTCTATCCCAGCAAGTGTGCGGGTTGGCGGCAAAGCCGCCAAGACGTGCGCGCGGCTGGGATGTTTCGGCGGAAAAGTCACTTTAGTGACTTTTTCGACGGTCTAAGACCCGGCACCGAGATGGCGCCGGGTCGTTTCTATGAGTCCTGAAACGCTTGATTACAGCTTGGAAATAGCGTCGTTAAGCTCGTTGATACGTGTGTCGATGGTGGCGAAGTTCTCCTCGCGGAGCTGAGTGTAGGTCTTTTCGCCGGTGAGGAATACCGTCTTGGTGAGGGATTCAACCGGGGACTCAGCCTTGCCTGCGTCGGCTACGTCGGTGCCTATGCCGTTCTTGAAATCGAAGATAGGCGTGAGCTTGCTGGTGCCGTCCAGGGTGGTCTGGCTGTAGATGAAGTCGAGGTTGTAGTCGGTCCAGCCGTTCTTGTCCTTGCTCTGCTGCTTGGAAGCGGCGGTAACTGCCGGGTCGAGCGAGGAGGTAACGGAGCAGTCGATCCACGCGGCAACGCCTGCGTCGTTCGTGGAGCCCTTGCACCACATCATAGCGTCCTGCTTCATGAAGTGGTAGTACTTATCTGCCTGCGGGTCGCGGGGGTAGGGAACTACGCAGATCTCGTCGTCGTTCCAGCCGAAGCGCTGTGCGAACTTGTTAAGTCCGGAATCGCCCTCGAACTCCCAGGTGCCGCCGTTGCCGTAGAACAGGATATCGCCCTGCGCCCATGCCTTGGGGTTGACCGACCAGCCGTTGAGCTCGTGCAGCGGGTAGCGGAGGTTCTCCTTCTGGAGTGTGGAGAGCAGGTCCATAACGCGCTCTACGTTAGCGTTGTTCATATTGTTGATGAGCTTTGTGCCGTCGTTCTCGATGATGGGCGTA
>ERZ826220.2915-NODE-2915-length-13876-cov-2.872802_pt1 | contig 13876 bp, 11 predicted proteins | sample MGYA00519927_ERZ826220 | MGnify/ENA primary metagenome ERZ826220 (study PRJEB31778, sample SAMEA3449225) | human gut metagenome | biome: human gut; feature: human-associated habitat; material: faeces | place: United Kingdom | collected 2010/2012 ...
GGGTCAGCTTGGCAACGTCCCAGATGTTGCCGATGCTCTTGAGCTTGCGGAACAGCGCCGCGTAGAACTGGCGCTGCATGTTCAGGCGGCCAATGTCGCCGTCGGGGTAAATTTTACGCGCACGCAGCAGGAACTCCATCGACGCACCGTTCAACGTCTGGTAGCCGGCGTGAATGACGCTGTCTCCCAGCCCCAGCGCGGCGTAGTCTACATCCATGGGGACGTTGATCTCCACGCCGCCGAACAGGTCTACCAGCTCGGTCAGCATTTCCAGGCGGATCGTCATAAATCCGTCGATGGGCAGCTTGTACTGGTCTGCGATCAGCTCACACAGGGCGGCCATGTTGTTGTTGCCATCGCTGCCCTGGGTCTTGGCCACACCGTTGATGCGGAAGTTGCCGGAGACGCTCGCGTCCGTCGTGACCATCGTATCACGCGGGATCTGCAGCATCTTCATCTCGCCCGTCTCATTGTTGAAATGGACGTACAAAATCATATCGGTCATGCCGTCGTTGACGTTGGAGTCATTGGCCGCACCTGCGGACAGATCGCCGGTGGACGAACGGTCAACGCCGGTGACAAGGATGTTGAACTCCTTGCCCTGGAATTCCTTGGGCGTGTTGATGAGCTGGTTCAGCTTGATGTTGCCGCCCGCCGGGGTGATGGCCCCCATGATGAGCGCGAACGCACCGCCGAAGATCAGCGCGATGACCAGCAGCGTGATGAGCAGGATCTGCCACCAGCGGATCTTTTTCTTCTTTTTCCCGTTTCCGCCCTTGCCGCTGCTGCCCTTTTTGCCGGACTTTCTGCCCTTTGCCTTGCGCGGGGCGTCGTCCTCATCGCGCGGGGGCTTGCGGCTGCCGCCATTGCCGCCTGCGGCGGTGCGGGGCTTATGGGCTGCGGGCTGCGGGGCATCCGCATGTCTGGCGCGGCGGGGCTGCGCAGCAGCCTCCTCCAGCCGGATGCCGCCGACGGGGGCCGCCTGCTGCACAGGGGCCTGCGCCTGGGGGCGCGGGGCGGGCTGCTGCACCTGCCGCGGGGCCGCGGGCTGCTCATACAGCTGGGCGGCGGCCTGCCGGGCGCGCTGCTCCGGCTCCGGCGGGCGGTTCACGGTGCGGCGGGGGCGCTGCACCTGAAACTGCAAGGTATCGCCGTACCTGCGCTCGGCAGCGGCGCGGTAGGCCATGGCCTGCCGCTGGGCGTAGGTCAGCTCACGGGGCTTTTCCGGTGCGGGCGCAGCCTGCTGGGCACGTTCCTGTACCGGCGGCTCAGGTGCGGGGGCCGGCTGCTCGGTCACAACGGGGCGCTGGCTGATATGCCGTCCCTGGGCCGTGCGCATGGGCTGCTGCACGGTGCGGCGGCGGGCATTCTGTTCAGCCAGCTGTTGGGCGCGGCGGCGGGCAGCCTCATACTGCTCTTGATCCAGCCCGCCCGATGCACTGCCGGTATACAGCTTACGCGGTTCGCTCATTACATTTCCTCCCTGCTCTGTGGAGTGTTTTTATTCAAGGTGTGCTTTTGCATACTCATAAGCGGCGACGCTTTCAGGGTCCAGCGAGCCGCCCTTTTCTTCCACAAAATCAATGCTGCGCTTGAGTGCGTCGCAAAGAGCCCGGTCCAGATCCTGCATTTCCAGCGCGCGCAGGTCGTCTACGCCGGGCCAGTCGCGCTCGGCGCTGGTCATATCGGCCAAATAGATGATCTTATCGAGCTTGGACATTCCCGGCTTGCCGGTAGTATGGCAGCGGATGGCAGACAAAATTTCCGGGTCGGTGATGCCCCATTGCGTTTCGGCCAGGATGGCGGCGGCGATGCCGTGCCAGACCGGCAACGGACGCGCGGGGGCATTTTCTGCTATTATAGCATTATCGGCAAAAATCTGCAACAACTCCTGCTTGGGCAGTTCCTTGGCGGAATCGTGCAAAATTGCCGCCATAGCGGCCTTTTCCGGGTCTGTGCCCCAGCGCCTGGCAAGTTTTACAGCCATTTTTTTTACATTTTTCGTGTGCGTCCAGCGCTTTTCGCTCAGGCGGGCCTTGACCAACTTCTTGGCTTCGGAGTACTCCATGGCGTTTTTCCTTCTCCTGACTGGCTGTAGGGGCCGGACATGTCCGGCCCTCCACTTTGCCATGATTGCCCTTGAACGGGTGGTGTATTTTTATGCTGCGGGCCGGGCATGCCCGGCCCCTACAGAGCAGCCTTTTCGGGTCATGCGTAGGGCGGGGTGCCCTCACCCCGCCGCGGCGGCCTGGGGGCAGGCCGCCCTACAGGCTACCGTACAGCCGATGCTCCTTTATCACTGCCAGCACCTCCGGCGGCAGCACCTCCGGCCACTGCTCCCGCGGGATCTTCCCGCTGCGGATGTCGCTCGACGCGCAGGGGTAGCTCTCGGCGCGGGCAAAAAGGACGCGGCCCCCGGCCTTTTTCAGTTCTGCGGCGGCGGCGTGCAGGGCGGCCTCATCGGTGCCGGTGCGGCTCTCGACGACGAGGGCAGCCATTTTCAGCATATCCTGCCAGCGGTACCATTCCTGAAACGTCAGCAGCATGTCGCTGCCGACGCAGAGGTACAGCGCGCCGTCCGGGTCTTGGCCGCGCAGCCATTCCAGCGTGTGCACGGTGTAGCTGCGCCCGCCCCGGCGTATCTCCCAATCGCTGACCTGCACCGCCGGGGACAGCGCTGTAAAGCAGGCACACATCTGCAGGCGCAGCTCTGCCGGGGTGGCGCTGGCGTGCTTGTGGGGCGGCGTGCCCGCGGGCATAACGAGGGCGCGGTCCGGCTGTACCAGTGCCAGCGCGGCGCACAGGTTGTTCATGTGGCCGTTGTGGGGCGGGTCAAACGTCCCGCCGTAGAGCAGTGTTTTCATTTTGCCAGCACGGCGGTGTAGGCGCTTTCCTTTTTCTTCTGCTTGAACAGCACAAATTTGCGGCCAATGACCTGCACGCACTCGCAGTCCAGCGCCTCGCACAGGATGTCGGCGGCCTCGCGGGCGGAATATTCGCTGTTTTCCAGCACCTTTACTTTGATAAGCTCGCGTGCGGCGATGCAGTCGGCGATGCCCTGCTTGAGGGTGTCGTCGATCTCGCCCTTGCCGATCTGGTAAACGGGGTCCATCGTGTTCGCCGCGCTGCGCAGAGCCGCGCGCTGTTTGCTGGTAAGTGCCATAAATTATCTCCTTTTTATTGTATATATCTCGGTAGGGGCCGGGCATGCCCGGCCCTCTAGTCTGTGTGGTTTCCTTTTAAACGGGTTGCTGCTTTTATGCTGCGGGCCGGGCATGCCCGGCCCCTACAAAGGCTTCCCCCGAGGGGGAAGCTGTCGCCCGCAGGCGACTGATGAGGGCAGAGTCCACGGCAGCTTCCCGTTCACGGGTACCCGCCGCAAGGCTGCCCCTCATCCGGCCTCGGGCGGGGCCTCGGCCACCTTCCCCCAAAGGGGAAGGCTTTTATCCAAAAAATTCGGGCAGCTTTTCTGCCAGCTTCTCCATTGCACGGCCTCTATGGCTGATGGCGTCCTTCTCGTCGGGGGTGAGCTGTGCGTAGCTGCGGCGTTCGGTGTTCGGGCGCTTGCCGTCGGGTGCGCCGTACTCGTCGGGGATGAACAGCGGGTCATAGCCGAAGCCGTAGTCGCCGTTCTGCAATGTAAACGCAATGCGGCCCGGGCACTCGCCCTCGACCTCCAGTGCGCGTCCGTCCGGCAGCATGAAGCAGACCGCCGACACGAACTTTGCGCCGCGCTGTTCCTCCGGCACGTCGGCCAGCTCCCGCAGCAGCTTTGCGTTGTTCGCGTCGTCGTCGCCGTGATGCCCGGCGTAGCGGGCGCTGTAGACGCCGGGCGCACCGTGCAGCGCGTCGGTGCAGAGGCCGGAGTCATCGGCCACGGTGGGCAGGCCGCTGGCCTTGCAGAACGCCTCGGCTTTGATGCGGGCGTTCTCGGCAAATGTCGTGCCGGTTTCCTCGGGGTCAAGGTCGATTCCCAGCTCCCGCAGGCTCTTGACCTCATGGCCCATGCGTTCCAGAATGCGGCGCAATTCCTTCAGCTTGCCCGCGTTGTTGCTGGCGGCGCAAATGATCATGCTTCGCTCTCCCCTTCCTCTTTTTTTCCGTCCTTCTGCAGGGCGGATTCCGGCAGCAGGCTTTCGACGAAGGTCTGTGCGTCAAATTCCATCAGGTCGTCGATCTTCTCGCCGACGCCGATGAAGCGGATGGGCAGACCGAGGTTCTCCCACACAGAGACCGCGCAGCCGCCGCGGGGCGTGCCGTCGAGCTTGGTCAGCACCACGCCGGTGGCGTTGGCGGCCTTGCAGAACTCCTCGGCCTGGCTGATGGCGTTCTGGCCCGTGATGGCGTCGAGCACCAGCAGCACCTCAAGGCTCGCCTCGGGGCTGGCCTTCTTGACGCTGCGGGAGATTTTGGACAGCTCGTCCATCAGGCCCTTCTTGTTGTGCAGACGTCCGGCGGTGTCGGCAATGACCATGTCGTAGCCGCGGGCGTTGGCGCTCTTGACGGCGTCGAAGATGACCGCCGCCGGGTCTGCGCCCATGCCGGCCTGGACCAGCGGTACATCGGCGCGCTCGGCCCAGAGCTCCAGCTGCTCACTGGCGGCGGCGCGGAAGGTATCGCCCGCTGCCAGCATGACGCGGCGGCCCTGCTTTTTGTACAGGCCGGCCAGCTTGGCAATCGTCGTGGTCTTGCCGACGCCGTTGACGCCGATGACCAGAATGACGGCGGGCTTGCCGTCCAGCTCCATCGGGTAGCGGGGGGTCAGCTCCTGGCAGATGATGCCGCGCAGCGCGTCCAGCGCCTCCTGACCGTTCCCCGCCTCGATGGCGTCGTACCCCGCCCGCTTCAGGTTAATGACCACAAAGCTTCGGATATTCAGTTCATCTTCCATAATCAGTACTTTTTTCATATGACACCCCTCAAGTCTCTCCCGTTTTCCAATCCTGCTGAATCAGATGGAAGTTGTTGATAAGTTGATTCTCTGTAATGCCGAATTCCGCCGCGTTCGCCTCCAGCTTTGCGGCGTAGACCACGCCCTCTGCCCGATAGAAGGCAAACCGGCCGTCCACCGTGGCGTCTTCCTCCCGGCTTCCGCCGGTGAGCGCGTATATGGAAAACACTGCCGGTAATCCTCGTCCCACACGTAGAACGTATACTTACCGCCCTCCTGATCCACCGACACCCGCGGCGCCCAGCTGCTCGCCAGCTGCATGTACCAGCCGCCTAAGTAATTGTGGAAGGTAAAGAACTTGTCCATTTCCCTGCCCTCCAAGTCCATGGCGAACCAGCGGATGAGGAATTTCTGCTTGCCCTCCTGTTCCGGGAAGACCCGCTTCATGGTGATCAGGCTGGGAAGCTCCACCACGCCGTCGCCGTCGATGTCCTCGGCGTAGACGTAATAGTTCCGCAAGGTCTGGACGCTGGTGTCCGACTCCCGGGAATAGGAAATATTGGAAAAGCGGTCGTTTCTCCAGGCAAATACGTCGGTTACGATGGCGCTGTTATTCACCGCGCTGGCGACGAACACCGCGGGCGTTCCGCCCAGCAGCCGTCCCACCGTGATCCGCCGGATGTGGGTCGCGTCCTCCGACACGTTGACCTCCACCGAGCGTTCAATATTGCCGTCCTGCATCCGGTACAGCACCGCAGAGCCTGTCCCGGTTTCCGATTCACCGGGAAGAATGACCATCAGCTCGCTGCATCCGTCGTCATTCAAGTCGCAGGTAATAAATTTGGAGTAGCCCACCATCATCAGCTGCTCGGCGCTGCCGCTGGAAAAGGAGTACACCGACACACTGCGCAGTACCTGATCGCTGAGCTGCCGCCCGACCACCAGCTCGTAGCCGGGGGCGTTGTCCATCTGCACGTATTCCACCTGCTCAAAGGCGGAGCCATTGCTCTGGATGACCTCCATCAGGCGGCACGTGCCGTCCTCCTCCTGCCGGAAAATCAGCACCTGCAAAGGGTTGGCAGAGTTTCCCTGGGCAAAGACGATATATTCCTCCACGCCGTCGCCGTCCAGATCTGCCATCTGCACCGTCTGCTGGTTTTCTCCGGAGACCGGCGCGGAATAGCTCAGGCCGTACATGGCGGAATCGATGGCGGATTGCAGGCTGTCATACTCTTTCGAGCGCTTCGGCAGCGCATACATTTCATCCACCGTCTGCAAGGCGCAGCCGGTCAGCAAAAGCGACGCGAGGATAAGCAGCGGAAACAGCCATATTCGCTTTTTCACGGCATCAACTCCTCTTGATTGATTATTATACCACAATATGTTCTAAAAGAAAAGCTATTTCAGTACAACATTTGCTTCTCCGAGCACATTTTTCAGCTCAGAAAGCATACTTTCCCGGATGCAGCACTGCGTGCCCCTGCGCCGGCCGGTGTCCGCAAAGAACAGCACAGCCTTGCTTTCGCCGGGGAACATGTTCAGAATACACCGGATCTTGGGATACAGCATCCCTTCCTCCCCCGGCAGGCGGAGATACAGCGTGCCGCTCTTATTCACATTCTGCGGCTGCTCCGGCGGCGCGCTGCCGTCGGCGTAGTCCGAAATGGGGCGGGCGCGGTTGATGACGATCTGCGGCTCCTTATCGTCCCGAAGAGACAGCCGCCCGGTGATGACCACGGCGCTGTTTTCCCGGAGGTAGCCGCCGTACTGATCCAGCACATTGGAGAACGCCAGCATCTCTATGGACGCCGTATCGTCTTCCACCGTGACATACGCCATCATAGAATTGTTCCGGGTGGTCTTCATTTTCACGGTCTGGACAATACCCGCAACGCTGATGATCTGGTCGTCCTGAAAGCCGTTGTCCTCTTCCATAAGGCTGCCGATGTGGACAACGTGGGTGTTGCGCAGGTACGGCCGGTAATCGTCCATGGGATGGCCGGAAATGTAGATGCCGGTGGTCTCCTTCTCCATGGAGAGAAGCTCCCCCTTGTCAAGCTCCTTGAGCTTGGGAATCGGCACTTTGCCCGCCTCGTCGTCCTCGTCCAGCATGGCGAACAGACCCATCTGCCCTTCCAGATTCTTCTTCCGGGAGGCGGACACGCTGTCCATCATCTGGTCGTATACCGCCAGAAGTTCGCTGCGGTGATAGCCGAAACAGTCCATGGCGCCGCACTTGATGAAGTTTTCCACGGCGCGCTTGTTCAGCTCGCCCTCCCCCATCCGTTCCAGGAAATCTTCCAGAGAGCGGAAAGCGCCGCCCTCCGCCCGTTTGGCCGCCATGGAACGGATAAGACCGCGGCCTACGTTTTTCACCGCGCCGAGGCCGAAGCGGATGGCGTCGCCCTCGACGGTGAAGTAATCCTCGGAATGGTTGATGTCCGGCGGCAGAACCGGGATTCCCAGTTCCCGGCACTCGGCGATATAACCGGAGATTTTGGTCGCGGAGTCCAGAACGGAGGTCATCAGCGCCGCCATGTACTGCCTTGGGTAGTGGCACTTGAGGTAGGCCGTCTGGTAGGCGACCACTGCATAGCACACCGCGTGGGCCTTGTTGAAGGCGTAGTTGGCGAAATCCACAATTTCGTCGTAAATCGACTGCGCCACCGCCTCGGGTACGCCCCGGGCGATACAGCCGTCGATTTTCTGTTCCCGGTCGCCGTAAACGAAGGTCTTCCGCTCGGCGTCAATGATCTTCTGCTTTTTCTTGGAAATTGCCCGGCGGATGTTGTCCGCCTGACCCATGGAGTAGCCGCCCAGAGTCCGGAAAATCTCAATGACCTGCTCCTGATAGACGATACAGCCGTAGGTCACCTTCAGAATTGGCTCCAGAAGGGGCGTTTTGTAAGTCACTTTCCCGGGGTTGAACTTATTTTCAACGAACTTGGGAATGGATTCCATAGGGCCGGGGCGGTAGAGCGCCACGATAGCTGTCAGGTCTTCGATGGAGGTGGGCTTCATGCTGACGCACACCCCGGTCATGCCGGTGGATTCCATCTGAAAAACGCCCTGGGTCTTGCCCTCGGCCAGCATAGCAAAGGTCTCCGGGTCGTTGTCCGGCACTTTTGCAATCTGAAAATTGGGATTTTCCTGCCGCGCCAGCGCTTCCGCGTCCTGAATCACCGACAGGTTCCGCAGACCCAGAAAGTCCATTTTCAGAAGTCCCAACTCTTCGATGGTGGTCATGGTGTACTGGGTGACCACGGTATCGTCGTTCCGGGACAGCGGTACATAGGTATTGACCGGCTGCGCCGTGATGACCACGCCGGCGGCGTGGGTGGACGTGTTCCGGGGCATTCCCTCCAGACGCATAGCCGTGTCGATGAGCGTTTTTACCCGCTGGTCGCCGTCGTACATCTCCTTGAGTTTGGGGGAAATCTTCATAGCCTCCGCCAGCGTCAGGTGGAGCGGCATGGTGGGCACCAGCTTGGCCACCACATCCGTCTCCGCGTAGGAGAAGTTCAGCGCCCGGCCAACGTCCCGGATGGCGCCCCGGGCGGCCATGGTGCCAAAGGTGACGATCTGGGCGACGTGATCCGCGCCGTATTTCTCCATGACGTATTCCATGACCTCGCCCCGACGCTCCGGGCTGAAATCCGTATCGAAATCCGGCATACTCACCCGTTCCGGGTTGAGAAACCGCTCGAAAATGAGGTTATACTTCATGGGGTCGACTTCCGTGATGTGCATACAGTATGCCACAATGGAAGCCGCACCGGAACCGCGTCCCGGCCCCACGGGAATGCCGTTGACCTTGGCGTAGTGGATAAAGTCCCAGACGATGAGATAGTAGTTTACATAACCCATACGGCTGATGACGCCGATCTCATATTCCAGCCGCTCCCGGTATGCTTCGGGCGCGTCAGGATACCGCTCGGCAAAGCCCTCAGCGCACAGCTTACGGAAATATTCCTCGTCCGTATACCCCTCCGGCACCGGGTAAGAGGGCAGATGATATTCGTGGAAGGTAAATTCCAGATTGCACCGCTCGGCAATGCGGACGGTGTTTTCAAAGGCTTCCTCGCAGCCGGGGAACAGTCCTTTCATCTCGTCTTCGCTCTTGAGGTAGAACTCCTGCGTCTGGAATTTCATCCGGTTGGTGTCGTCCACGGTCTTGCCTGTCTGGATGCACAGCAGGACGTCCTGCATTTCCGCGTCCTCTTTGCGCAGGTAGTGGGCGTCGTTGGTCACCACCAACGGCAGTCCCAGCTCCCGGGCAAGGCGCTGCACCCCCTGATTCACCGGGCGCTGCTCCGGAATGCCGTGATCCTGCATTTCCAGAAAGAAATTCCCCTCCCCGAAAATGCCGGACATCTTTTTCGCGTATTCCTTCGCGGAATCGTAGTCTTCTTCCATCAGATACTGCGGAATGGCACCGGCAAGACACGCGGACAGGGCGATCAGCCCCTCATGGTGCTGCTGGAGCAGCTGAAGGTCGATTCTGGGCTTGCCGTAAAAGCCGTGGATAAAGGCTTCCGACACCAGATAGCAGAGGTTTTCGTACCCCTTACGGTTTTCGCACAGCAGTACCAGATGGTAGGGGTCATTGTCGATCCCGTGGACCCGGTCGGCCATGCCCCGTCGGGCGACGTAGACCTCGCAGCCGATGATGGGCTTGATCCCGGCGGCTTTGGCGGCCTTATAAAAATCGATGCAGCCGTACATCACGCCGTGGTCGGTGATGGCAATGGCCGTCTGCCCCAGCTCCTTGACCCGATCCATGATGCCGTCAATGCGGCATGCACCGTCCAGTAAGCTGTATTCCGTATGGACATGCAAATGTACAAAGCTCATGCCTTCACCTCTTCCGCCAGCTCCAGCAGCCGCCGCATTCGGCTGCCCATGGCGGGCTTCGTAATGGGCGGCTCCATCATCCCCGCCAGCTCGGACAATGACGCGGAGGGGTTTTCCTCCCTCGCAATCGCTGCCCGTCTGAGCTTTTCGGGCAGTTTATCCATCGCGCCCGTCTCTCTTATCATGCGAATTGCCGCAAGCTGTTCCTGCGCGGCCTCCACCACCTTGGAGGTGTTGGCGTCGTCGCAGTTGCAGCGGCGGTTGACTTTGTTGTTCAGTTCCTTTTCCAGCCGCGCTTCCATAATGCCCATGGCCGCCACCGGTGCGCCGAGGAACGTGAGAAAATCAGAGATCAGCTCGCTGTGCTTCAGGTACAGCACCTGCCCGCCGCTTCGGCTGGCCATCTTTGGGGAAAAGCCCATGACCTCCCGCATCAGCGAATCCGTCTCCCGGGCAACGCTCTGGGGAGTCGTCGCCAGTTCCATATGATAGCCCTTCCCCGGGTCGGTGACGCTTCCCCCGGCGAGGAACGCACCCCGGAGGAACGACGCCTTGCAGCAGTCCTCCTCCACCACCGGCAGGTTCACATGGAGCGCCAGCGTGTCCTGCGCGTCAAAGCCGAAAGCTTCCATGATCGTCTCGATTTTATCGCTGTCCCATATCTGGAACACCAGCTTTCCCGGCGATGCAAGGCTGGGGTAGCTGTCGAAGTACAGATCAAACGCTTTTTTGAACAACTTCGGCAGAATATAAGCAAAATCCCGGCTTTCGGTGATGATTTTAATACCGTCAGCGGAGAAATTGTTGGCAAACAGCAGAATGCCGAAGCACTCCGCCAGAGCGCAGCAATGTTTCTGGGGCAAAATCCGGCAGACCTCCGCCTTGGCGGCAGAGGAAAAAGAGCTTGCCATGGGGAGACCACCTTTCCGAATGTTATCTATACGTTACCAGATGCGAACCTCCGGCTCCAACCGGATGCCGCTTTTCTGATAGACCTGCTCGGACACCTGGGACAGCAGAGCCTTCACATCCGCCGCCGTCGCGCCGCCCAGATTGACGGCAAACCCGGCGTGCTTCGCGGAGATCGCCGCACCGCCCACCTGATAGCCCTTCAGTCCCGCTTCTTCGATCAGCGCCGCCGCATAACCGCCCGTCGGGCGTTTGAATGCAGAACCGGCCGAAGGAACGTCCAACGGCTGGGAAGCGGTGCGGCGAGCAATTAGGTCCTTCATTTTTGCCCAGATTTCTTCGGAATTTCCTTTTTTCAGGGCAAAATCCGCGCTGACCACGATTCCCGTCCGGTTTTCCAGCGCACTGTGACGATAGGAGAAGGCCATCTCGGCGTTGGACAGACGGGAAAGATTGCCGTCCAAATCCATGACCTCAACACTTTCGCAGATCTGGCAAATCTCGCCGCCATAGGCCCCGGCGTTCATATACACGCCGCCGCCGACGGTTCCCGGTATGCCGTGGGCGAATTCCATGCCGGTGAGGCCCATGTTCGCAGCGTTCACCGCCGCCCGTGCCATGGTCACGCCCGCCATCACCCGGATGTGGGTCTCGTCCAGCCGTTCCATGCCTCCAAGGCAATCCTTCAGGCAGACCACCAGCCCCCGGACACCCTCATCCGGCGCCAGCACGTTGGTTCCCGCGCCCAGAATGGCACATTTGCAGTTCAGCTTGGCGCAGGCTTTCAGGATATCCGCCAGTTCGATTTTGGTTTTGGGAAACGCCATTACCTCGGCGTCTCCGCCGATGCGAAAGGAGGTATGCTTTGCCAGAGCTTCTTCAAACCGAAGCTCCACATCGGGCAGTAAAGCGGAGAATTTCCGCTGGAATTCAGTCAACTCAGTCATAAACGCCTCCGGGTGTAAACTATGGTACAGTATAGCATATTCCCCGGCGGTTTGCAATTATGACAAACATGAAATTTATGTAACAAATGCCCCGCAGAAAGAAATTGCGGGAAAGCACCGCTTTCCCGCAATTCTTCCATTACAACTTAGTCCTGAATCGGCACCGTCTCGGGGATCTCGCCCTCGCCCTCGGTGAGCGCCCGCATGTAGGCCACGTTCTTGTCCTTATCGTACAGCATGACACTGTGGATTTGGCCGTCTCCGTAGATGTCCACCATATCTCCCCACGAGTAGCCTCTGGCACGCACCGGGCAGGTGCCGCTGGATTTGATTTCCAGACCGGACAGCATGGGCAGCATCTTCATGAGCAGATCCGTGATCTGGGAATTGGTCATACTCACGGATACCAGCGGCAGGACCTCATTTGCCAGATTCTGCACGTCGGAAAGGCTCATCTTCTTGACCTTGGCCAGCAATGCCTCCATAAACTGACGCTGACGGGCGGTACGCTTGATGTCGCTTTCGCCGTCGCCCTCCGCCTTCCGCATACGGACGTAAGCAAGGGCGGTAGAGCCGTCCAGCCAGTTTTTGCCTTCCTTCACCTCGTAGTAATAGCGGTCATGGAAGTCGTTGAGGTAGTTGGCTTCCGCCGCAGTCAGCTCAACATTGATACCGCCCAGCAGATTGATTGCCTTGATAAATGCGTCAAAGTCGATCTCCACATCATAGTCCACTTCGATACCGAAGTTCTTATACAGTGTCAGGTTCATCAGGCCCATGGCATCTGCCGTGCTGTTGGTGCAGATGTAGCCGTTGTGGTAAATGCTGGTAAGCTTGATCTTGCCGCCGCTGTGATTCTTTCCGTTGGTGTCCGTATAGTTGGGATACTGCACCAGCGTGTCCCGAAGCAGGGAGGTCAGGGTGACGGTCTTTTCGTATGTGTTCACCGTGCAGAGAATCATGGTATCCGCGAACCGCTCGGCCTCTCCCTCACGGGACGCCTGACCGACCAGAAGGATATTGATATAGTCGGCGCTGGATGCAACATGGGGTTCCGTCGCGGCCACGGTAGTTTCCACCGTGGCGGCCGTCGCTTCCGTAGCAGCTGCCGTCGTCTCCGTCGGCTCCGTTGCCAGATCGGCATAGTTGATCGTCGGCACCTGCACCTGATTCAGCTTCTTGAGCATGGAGTTGTAATACACAACAGCCGCAACCACCAGTGCGGCAATCAAGATCATAATAACCAGAACCACGATCAGAACGGTCTTCTTCCAGCCGCCCGTACTTTGGTTCTGTGGCTTTTTTCTTTCATAGCGTCCGCTCATGTTGTTCCTCCTGAGGGATAGTAGTCGAAGATACACTAGGGGACATTATATCATGATGCCGCCGGGATTACAAGCCTATTTTTCATTTTTAGCCCATTCTTAAAAACGGAAAGATGGGCAGCCAAAGGCTGCCCATCCGGTCATGCAACTTATTTCTCCACGATTTCCAGCAGTTCCATAGGGCATGCTTTGACGCAGATGCCGCAGGCAATGCACTTGGAGGCGGGGCTGCCTTCCTCGAACACGATCACGTGCATGGGGCAGGCTTCGGCGCACTTGCCGCAGCCGACACACTTCTTCTTGTTGATCATGTACACGCCGGTCTTGGGGTTCTGGGTGATGGCTTCGTGCTCACAGGTACGCATACACTTGCCGCACTGAATGCAGGTATTGGGCTTGGCGCCGGTACCCTTGGCCACGATGCGGACACAGCTCTTCTCCTCGTCAAATTCCTTATAGAACGCCTCGGAACAGGCAGCGACGCATTGCAGACATGCCATGCACTCCACATTTTTCTTAGCAGCGAGCTTCTTCATAGCGCAGAACTCTCCTTCATTTTTTATTCCCTTTCATTATACATGTCTATGCAAGAAAAAGCAACAAAAAATTTCAGAAAATCCGATTTTGCGAGTTATCATATGCTAACTTGCAAAAGAAAATAAAGAAAAATGCAAGGTACACTGCCGGACGCATCTCCGGAAACAGACCAAGCAGAACTCCAAAGGAGGCGGTAATTGCTTTACCGCCTTTTTCTTTTTGAAAAAATGGAAATGCGTGTCCGAACACCGGCGCGATGAGCACCGGGATAAAAAGCAGCGAATGCACATCTAAAAAGTGCTGTCCAAAAAATACCGGCACAAATCCCTTTGCAAGCTCTAAAATCAGGGAGAGCATTCCGCAGAAAAATCCGCCATACATAAAGGCATTGGCAACGCCCGGATTGTGGTCTG
>ERZ826220.2921-NODE-2921-length-13851-cov-4.225065_pt1 | contig 13851 bp, 10 predicted proteins | sample MGYA00519927_ERZ826220 | MGnify/ENA primary metagenome ERZ826220 (study PRJEB31778, sample SAMEA3449225) | human gut metagenome | biome: human gut; feature: human-associated habitat; material: faeces | place: United Kingdom | collected 2010/2012 ...
GGCGGAAGATCGCCTACGCCCCCTCCTTCGGCGTTCCCCGGGTCCCGGACGGCATGGAGGACGAGCTCCGTAGCTACCTCGCCCCCTTCTCCCACATCGCCGTGCGGGAGACCCAGGGCCAGACCATCCTCCGGGAGCTCACGGGGCAGACCGTCCCCGTGGTCCTGGACCCCACCCTCCTCCTCCGGCGGGAGGATTGGAGCGCCATCGCCCAGGACCCCGGCCTCTCCGGGGGCTACATCCTCTGCTACTGCATCAGCCGCCCGGACGCCCTGGTCCCCTACATCGAGACCCTGGCGCGGGAGACCGGCCTCCCTGTGGTCCAGCTCTGCGGCATCCGCCGCCCGGTGGTGCCGGGGGCCAGGCTGGTGCTGGACGCCGGTCCCGCCGAGTTTCTGGGCCTCTTCCGGGGGGCCAGCTTCGTCTGCACCAACTCCTTCCACGGCACGGTCTTCTCCGTCCAGTTCGGCAAGCCCTTCTTCACCGCCGCCGCCCCCTCGGAGCGGAAGGCCCCGGAGCTCTCCCGGACCTACTCCCTCCTGAGCCGCCTGGGCCTGGAGAGCCGCATCATCGGCAAGGGCGACAGCGCCCGGACCCAGGACCCCATCGACTGGGATGCCGTTCAGGAGAGGCTGGAGCGCGCCCGCCGGGATTCCCTGGCGTACCTCCGCTGTGCTCTCGAAAACCGGCCCTACCAGCCGGAAGAAGGGGAGAAGCCCCCCGTCCCCCAGCTGGCGGAGCGGAGCCGCTGCACCGGCTGCGGCGCCTGCGCCGCCGTCTGCCCCAGGGACGCCATCGCCATGCGCCGGGACCGGGAGGGCTTCGATGTCCCGGTGGTGGACCACGAAAAATGTATCCAGTGCGGCCGCTGCAGCGCCGCCTGCCCCATTCTGCACCCGAGAACGCCGGACGGTGTCCTCCCGGCGGCCTACGCCGCCTGGGTGAAGGACGATGCCGTCCGCCTGGCCTCCACCTCCGGCGGCGTCTTCACCGCCCTGGCGGAGGATACCCTCCGCTCCGGCGGCGTGGTCTTCGGTGCCGCCTTTGACGATGCCCTGCACCTGCGCCACACCGCCGCCTTCCGGGCGGAGGACCTGGCGAAGTTCCGGGGCGCCAAGTATGTCCAGAGCGACCTTGGCAGCACCTTCCGGGAGATCCGGGAGGTCCTCAGGACCCGGCCCGTCCTCTTCTCCGGCACCCCCTGCCAGGTGGACGGCCTCTACCGCTTCCTGGGTTCGCGGCCCGAGAACCTCACCACCTGCGACCTCGTCTGCCACGGCGTGCCGTCCCCCGGCGTCTGGGAGAGCTTCGTGGCCGACCAGGCCCAGCGCAAGCGCAAGGCCATCGCCTCCGTCCGCTTCCGGGCCAAGACCGAGGGCTGGCAGAAGAGCTACCTGACCCTCCGCTATGAGGACGGCTCCCAAGACTCCGCCCCCCTTTACGAGACGGAGTACGGCCGGGCCTTCGGCCGCTCCCTCTTCCTGCGGGAGAGCTGCTTCCGCTGCCCCTACAGCAGCCTCAGCCGGGTGGGGGACCTGACGTTGGGCGATTTCTGGGGCCTCCGGCCCGAGGAGCTGGCGGAGCAGCAGGAGAAGGGCGTCTCCCTCCTCCTCATCAACACCCCCCATGGGAGCCACGTCTTCGACCGCCTGTCCATCGGCTGCAAGCAGTACCCGGCGGAGCGGGCCGTGGCCGGGAATCCCCGCCTGGCCTCCCCCACGGCCTACTGCCCGGAGCGGGCCGCCTTCTTCGCCGCCTACGCCCTGGAGCCCTTCGCCCAGGTGCGCAAAAAGTTCCTGACCCTGCCGCCCTACCTGGTCCGCGCCGCGTCCCAGGCCCTGACCCCGGAGCTGAAGGCCAAGGTCAAGAAGGTCCTCAAGCGCTGAAACAAGAGAAAGCCCGCCCTCCGGCGGGCTTTCTTTGCATCTTTTTCCGAAAAAACAGAAATTCTCCGTGGGATTTCCCCCGCTTTCTGCTATCATTCCCATAGAAGACCACCACGGAAGGGAGGCGATGGCATGTCCGAGCCCGAGTGGATCGACCTGCTGCGCCGCCGGCAGCCGGAGGGGATGGAGCTCCTCCTGCGGCACTACGGCCCCCTGATGAAGTACATCATCGCGCCCATGGCACAGTCCCCCCAGGACCGGGAGGACTGCCTCTCGGAGGTGACGCTCCGGGTCTGGGAGAAGATCGGCCAGTTCGACCCGGAGAAGGGCAGCTGGACCGCCTGGCTCACCGCCGTCACCCGGAACACCGCCTGGCGCTATGCCCAGATCCAGGCCCGCCACGCCGCCGGGGAGCTGGCGGAGGACCTTCCCTCGCCGGAGCCCACGCCGGAGGAGCGGACTCTCCGCCGGGAGCGGCAGGAGGCCCTGCGCTGGGCCATGAAGGAGCTCCGCCCCCTGGAGCGGCAGATCTTCTACCGGAAATACTACTACCGCCAGTCCACCGCCCAGATCGCCGCGGAGCTCAGCCTCACGGAGCGGGCGGTGGAGGGCAAGCTCTACCGGGCGCGCCAGCGCCTCCGGAAGGCGCTGGGAGGAGGGGATGGCCATGCGTGAGAACGACTGGAACGAGCTGGAAGAGCTGCTGGCGGACGGCCTCCCGGACCTTCCCCCGGAGGAGATCGTGCGCTCCGTCACCCCCTGGCGCAGGGCCATGGACCGGGTCCTCACCGGCAGCGCCCTCCGGGCCGTGACGCTGAGCCTCTTCGGCCTGCAGTATCTTCTGCCCGCCCTGGGCACGCTGCTGCTGCTCCTGGGCTACCGGGCCCTCCGGCGGGAGAACCGCTGGTTCCGGACCTGCTTCGTCCTCGCGGCGGCGGAGACGGCTTACAGCATCCCCCTGCTGGCCCTGAACACCAGCTCCGTCTATGCCCCCCAGGTGCTGATGCCCGCAGTCTCCCAGTGCCTGACGGTGCTGGAGATGGGCCTTCTGCTGACCCAGTTCCTCTGCCTCTGGCAGGGGCTGCGGGCGGTACAGGGGAGGGCGGGGCTCCCGCCCAAGGCCAACGCCGCCCTGGGCATCGTGGCCTGGTATGCCGCCCTCTGTCTCTCCGCCCGCCTGGGCTGGCAGGGCTGGCTCTGGGGCATCCCCATGCTGGCGGGCTATGTCTTCCTGCTCCGGAGCCTCTTCCGGCTCTCCCGGACGCTGGAGGAAGCGGGCTACGTCCTGCGCCCTGCCCCGGTGCGCCTGCCGGACCGCTGGCTGGCGCTGGGACTGGCAGCGGTCCTGGCCCTGGGCTGCTTCTGCGGCTACCGCTTCGGCAGCCGTTACCCCATGGACTGGCAGCCGAGAGACGCCGCCGGGACCCAGGAAACGGAGGCCATCCGGGATCATCTTCTTTCCCTGGGCTTCCCGGAGGACGTGCTGCGCGACCTGAGCCCCGAGGACCTGGCCGCCTGCGACGGGGCCATCCGGGTGATCGTGGACACCATTGACCTCCCCATGAACAAGGGCAGGAAGGTGTTGACCCGAACCAAAAGCGGGCACAACACCTTTATTGAGACCACTGAGACCGTCTACGATGTCAGGGAGCTCCATGTCACCGGCGTGGGGGTGGAGGTCCCTGGGGAGCACAGCACCTGGGTGCTCTTCCATCACTTCCGCTGGCGGGCGGATCCGGCCTACCGGGGCACGGAAGCCCTGCAGCTCCGGCCGGAGGGCTATGGCGACCGGAGGTACTGGAGCATGACAGGCTTCCTTACCGGGCGGCTCCTCTATGACCAGGACGGCCAGACCTTCACCGCGCCCTACGCCTACGTGGGCTGCCCGTCGGAAGCCCGGAGCTATGAGGCCTACGCCGCCTTCTCCCTCCCCCAGGAAGGGGAGGACTGCCGGGGCTACCTCTGCTATCCCGTCACGGCCAGGGAAGGGGTCAGCGGCTTCAGCAGCATCCTCCACTACACCCACCAGACGAGCTGGCGGCAGTACCCGGCCCGGACCGCCATGGCGGAGCGGATGCGGAACAGCTGGCTGGGGTCGGAGGCCTTCCGCACCCAAGGCGCGAGTCTGCAGGCCTACCTCGGACTGGACGGCGTGCTGCACCTGGACTGAAAAAAGCGGCTCTCCCTCTCGGGAGAGCCGCTTTCTATCTTTCTCAGATCCCCAGCAGCATGGAAGCGAACTGGAAGTAGATGAGCAGCGAGATGGCGTCCACGATGGTGGTGATGAAGGGGGAGGCCATCACGGCGGGGTCGAAGCCGACCTTCTTCGCCAGCAGCGGCAGGGCGCAGCCCACCAGCTTCGCCGCGAAGACCGTGAAGATCAGGGTCAGACAGATGACGGCGGCCACCGTCAGGGTGATGGGGTTGCCGAAGAGCAGCCGGTCCACCAGCATCAGCTTTGCGAAGTTGGCGGCGGAGAGCACCACGCCGCAGACCAGGGCCACCCGGCACTCCTTCCACACCACCTGGAAGATGTCCGAGAACTCGATCTCCCCCAGGGAGAGGCCGCGGATCACCGTGACGCTGGCCTGGGAGCCGCAGTTGCCGCCGGTGTCCATCAGCATGGGGATATAGGCCGTGAGGATGGTGAAGGCGCTGAGGGCGTCCTCAAAGCTGGAGATGATCTGGCCGGTAAATGTGGCGGAGACCATCAGCAGCAGCAGCCACGGAATACGGGATTTGAAGGTGTCAAAGGCACTGGTGCGGAGGTAGGGCTTGTCCGTCGGCAGCATAGCCGCCATCTTTTCCATATCCTCCGTGGTCTCTTCCTGCAAAACGTCGATGGCGTCATCGACGGTGACGATACCCACCAGGCGGTTTTCCGTGTCCACCACGGGGAGAGCCAGAAAGTCATACTTGCCTAAGGCACGGGCGGTCTCCTCCTGGTCATCCAGAGTCTGGACGCAGATGTAGTTCCGCTCCATGATGTCCCCGATGATGTCATCCTCCTCCGCCAGCAGCAGAGTACGGATGGAGAGGACGCCGATGAGGTGCCGCCAGTCATCAATGACGTAGCAGACGTTGATGGTCTCCTTGTCCGGTCCGGTCCGGCGGATGCGCTTCAGGGCGTCCTCCACCGTCATGGTCTCCTTCAGATCCACAAACTCCGTGGTCATAATGGAGCCGGTGGAGTCCTCCGGATATTTCAGAATTTCGTTGATGCTTTTGCGCATATCCGGGTCGGAGTGCTTCAAGATCCGCTTGACCACGTTGGCGGGCATTTCCTCCACGATGTCAACGGTATCGTCCAGATACAGCTCGTCCAGCACTTCCTTCAGCTCCGTGTTGGAAAAGCCGCGGATCAGCAGCTCCTGCTGGTCGCTTTCCAGCTCCACGAACACCTCTGCCGCCTGCTCCTTAGGCAGCAGACGGAACAGCAGGGGCAGGGTCTTTTCATCGTCTAGATCGTCCGCCAGAATGGCAATGTCCGCAGGCTCTAACGGCAATAGAAGGTCCCGCAGTTCTGTATATCGTTTTCGGTTCACCAGATCCTCAATTTTTTCGACCAGTTCTCCACGGTTTTCCATTTCAAACATAGCGTGACCTCCTTTCCGGGCCTTCCGCCCGGTATTTCTGCATGGCGCGGAGCAAAATAAAAGACCTCGCCGCGTCCCATTCCGGTGCGGTGAAGTCCTGCTTCCAGGAGCGTCTCAGAGGACAGCATCCCTACCGTTCAAGCTTTAGCTTCACAGGGCGGTGAAATCGCGTTAGATGATACCTTGTTGTTCGATATCGCCTGTTCAAACCCTCTCATGATGTCTCCATCACTCCGCGGCAGCGATCCATATCCCTGTGGTAGCCTTACCTACCGGAACTCTATGCGGTTGTCATTTGATAACACATTTATAGTATGCCAAAAAACAGACGCTGTCAACCCGGACGGACGAAAAAATTTCACAGAACCAGGAGAGCGGCCATCCGGCCGGTCTCCCGGATTCAGTTCAGACTGTTTTCGCTCTGCTGAAACAGCTTTCGCACCCGTTCCGCCGTGGCGGGGTGGTGTGTCAGCGCCGGGTCCTCCGCCAGCAGCTTGTCAGCAGCGGATTGGGCCTCCGCCAGCAGCCGGGTGTCGCAGCCGAGATCCGCCACCCGCAGCCCCGGCAGTCCGTGCTGCCGGAGACCGAAGAAGTCGCCGGGGCCACGGAGCCGGAGATCCTCCTCGGCGATCTTGAAGCCGTCGGCGGTTTTCGTCATGGCCTTCAAGCGCTGGCGAGTCTCGTCATTTTTATTATCGGACACCAACACGCAGTAGGATTGGTGCTGCCCCCGGCCCACCCGTCCCCGAAGCTGATGGAGCTGGCTGAGGCCGAAGCGCTCCGCGTTCTCCACCACCATCAGATTGGCGTTGGGCACGTCTACGCCCACCTCGATCACGGTGGTGGACACCAGAATATCCGATTCGCCAGACGCAAAGGCGGACATGACGGCATCCTTCTCCTTGGCTTTCATCTTGCCGTGGACAAAGGCTACCTTCAAGTCAGGGAAGATCTCCGTTTGCAGCTTTTGGGCGTATTCCGTCACGGCTTTCCGCTCGTCGGGCAGCTCGTCATTTTCGCTGACCATGGGGCAGACGATGTACACCTGCCGCCCGGCCTCCACCTGCTTGCGGATAAAGGCGTACAGCCGGGGGTGATAGGCGGAGGTGACGGCATAGGTTTCAATAGGCTTCCGTCCCGGTGGAAGCTGGTCGATGACGGACACATCCAGATCGCCGTACAAAATCAGGGCCAGCGTCCGGGGGATGGGCGTGGCGGACATGACTAAGGTGTGGGGATGCTCTCCCTTTTCTGCCAGCGCCGTCCGCTGGGCCACGCCAAAGCGGTGCTGTTCATCCGTCACCACCAACCCCAGGTCAGCGTAGGCCACGCCGCCAGAGATCAGGGCGTGGGTGCCGATGACGAAGTCGATCTCGCCGGTGGCCAACTGGGTGGTGACGGAGCGTTTTGTTTTGGCGGGGGTAGAGCCGGTGAGCAGGGCGCAGCGGATATTCAGCCGTTCCAGCAGCGAGGCAAGGCCCCGGTAGTGCTGCTCTGCCAGCAGCTCCGTGGGGGCCATCAACGCCGCCTGATGGCCGTTTTTGATGCAGAAATACACGCAGGCGGCGGCCACCATCGTTTTGCCGGAGCCGACATCCCCCTGACAGAGACGGTTCATGGGCTTGCCGCTTTGCATATCGGCAATGGCTTCCTCTACACAGCGGCGCTGGGCGTCGGTGAGGGTAAAGGGGAGGGCGTTGTAAAACGGGGCCATATCCACCGGCTGAAACGGTTCCACGGAGACGGTCTCCCGCCGGGAGCGCAGCAGCTTCAATCCAATGGCGAAGAAAAATAGCTCCTCGAAAGCCAGCCGCCTCCGGGCAATGTCCAGCGCCTCCGGGGACTCCGGGAAGTGGATGTTCTCGTAGGCATAATTCACCCGGCACAGCTGATGCGCCTGACGGACGCCGTCCGGCAGGCAGTCCGGCAGAATATCGGCGCAGCTGTCCAGGCCCTGCCGGATGGCCCGGGACAGCAGCAGCTGGCTGATCCCGGCGGTGAGGGGATAGACGGGCACGATGCGGCCGGTGTGCTCCCGCCGTCCCTCCGGCTCCACGATGGGGGCCGCCATGCTTTTTCGCAGAAGGCTTCCCTCCGCCTTGCCGTAAAAGGTGTAGGTCTCGCCCACCCGCAGCTGGTTCTTCAGCCACGACTGGTTGAAAAAAGTCACATCCAGCGCGCCGGTGTCGTCCACGGCCCGGACCTTCACCAGATCCATGCCCTTGCGGATGTGAGACAGCTTTGGCTCTGAGGCGATCATGGCGGAGACGCAGGCCGGTTCGCCGGGGATAAGCTGGCTGATGGGCTTTATTTCCCGGCGGTCCTCATAGCGCCGGGGGAACCAGTTGATGAGGTCGCCCAGCGTGGCGATGCCCAGCTTGCCCAGGGATTTTGCCTTGGCCTCGCCAATGCCCTTGATGTACCGCACATTGGTGCTCAGATCCGCCATGCGCCCGCCTCCTTTCCGCAGTTTTCATAAGGCTATTATAAACGGCGGCGGCGGTTTTGAAAAGAGGGCAGAGAAAAGAACAGGGCTCCGCCGAGAAAACGGCGGAGCCTTGGCTTACAACGGCGCGGTATTCACATAGTCCACAAAGCGGTAGGTCAGGCCATTTTCCGTGACGGCCTCGCCGGTCCGCTCAATTTTCCAATTAGGGAGGGCGTCCAGATCGGGGAAAAAGGTGTCGGCATCCGATACGGTGCTGTCCACCCGGGTGACGGAGGCCCGCCGGCAGCGGCCCAGCAGCGCGGCGTAAATGCTGCCGCCGCCGATGAGCCAGACGTTTTCTTCATCTCCGGCCAGCGCCAGCGCATCCTCCGGCGTGGAGACAGTCTCGCAGCCCTCCCGGTGAAAGTCCGGGGACCGGGTGATAACGATATTCCGCCGCTTGGGCAACGGTCTGCCGCCGGGGAAGGAATCCAGGGTCTTGCGGCCCATGATGACGGTGCCGCCGGTGGTCAGTTCACGGAAATGTTTCATATCTCCCGGCAGGGAGAACAGCAGATCGCCGTTCCGGCCGATGGCCCACTGTTGATCTGTGACAACGATGGCGTTCATAGCGCAGCTCCTTAAATAGCGATGGGAATCTTATCCTCGAAGGGGGCGGGGGTGTAGCCCTCCATGGTGAAGCTGTTCCGGGTGAAGGCGTAGAAATCCGTCACGGAGGGGTCTATGGCGAACTTCGGCGCGGGGGCGGGGGTCTGGGTCAGCATCTTCTCCACGATGGGCACATGGCGGTCATAGATATGGGCGTCGGCGATGACGTGGACCAGTTCGCCGGGCACAAGGCCGCTGACCTGAGCCATCATGTACACCAGCACGGCGTACTGCACCACGTTCCAGTTGTTGGCGGCCAGCATATCCTGACTCCGCTGGTTCAAAATGGCGTTGAGCACGTTGCCAGAGACGTTGAAGGTCATGGAATAGGCGCAGGGGTAGAGGTGCATCTCAGAGAGGTCCGCGAAGTTGTAGATATTGGTCAGGATTCGGCGGCTGGCGGGGTTATGCTTCAGGTCGTAGAGCACCCGGTCCACCTGGTCCATGTCCCCTTCGGGATAGTGGTGCTTCACGCCCAGCTGGTAGCCGTAGGCCTTGCCGATGGAGCCGGTCTCGTCCGCCCACTGATCCCAGATCCGGGCGTTGAGGTCATGGACGTTGTTGGACTTTTTCTGCCAGATCCACAGCAGCTCGTCCACAGCTGTTTTCCAGTAGGTCCGGCGGAGGGTCAGGATGGGGAATTCCTTTTGCAGATCGTACCGGTTGACGATGCCAAATTTTTTGATGGTGTGGGCGGGCGTGCCGTCCTCCCAGTGGGGACGGACGTTCTGGTCGGTGTCCCAAACGCCGTGGTCCAGGATCTCCTGAATGTTTTGCATAAAGACCTGATCGGCGTAGCTCATGACACATTCCTCCCAAATTCTCATTAACTCTACACAGTATAGCAAAGAATGAAGAGGAAAACAAGATGCTCCCACAGAGAATGTTGTATAGAAAAAATCGGAAAATCAATCACAGCTTTTCTGCTGAAATAACGTCTATTCCTTGAAAAACAGCAAAAAGTGCTGTAAAATGAAATCGTAAACGAGAGGAGTGACAGTATGCTGGATCGCAGTGAGGTGGGCAAGCGGGGGTATCTGGACCGGGACTTCCGCCTGGTGCATCTGAAGGATTCTCTGGCCCAGAAAATCGACTACCATTACCATGAATTTGATAAGCTGGTGATCTTCCTCGGCGGAAAGGTGACCTACGTGGTGGAGGGCGTCACCTATTTCCTCAAACCGTGGGACATCGTGCTGATCCAGCATAACCTGATCCACCGGCCCATCATCCACGCCGAGGAACCTTACGAGCGGGCGGTGCTGTGGCTGGGGCGGGACTGGATCGCCCAGCGCAGCGATCCCGGCGAGCCGCTGGACGCCTGTCTGGACAAGAGCCGGGAGCAGGGGTTCCACCTTCTGCGGACTGGGGAGGAGGGGCGTCTTGGCTACGCACGGTTCATCCAGCAGTTAGAGGAGGCTCTGCGGTCCGAGGAGTTCGGCGCCCGCCGTATGGCGGATACCCTGTGCCAGCAGCTCCTGATTCAGGTGAATCGGGATTTCCTCCGGGCCAATACCGCTCCGGCAGAGACGGACAGCTACCATCTGGACCCCAAAATGGAGGAGATCCTCCACTATATCGCCGCCAATCTGGAGGGAGACCTCTCCGTGGACGCCTTGGCGGCCCGTTTTTACATGAGCCGGTACTACCTGATGCACCGGTTCAAGGAGATCACCGGCTACACCGTCCACCAGTACACCGTGCAGAAGCGGCTGCTGCGGGCAGGAGAGCTGATCCGGGAGGGCGTTCCGGTGATGAAGGCGGCGGAGCAGGCGGGCTTTCCGGAGTATTCCACCTTCCTCCGGGCCTTTCAGAACACCTTCCATACCAGCCCGAAGAATTTCCGATAAGCGCGCCGTCTGTCTGCGTATACCGAAAGAGGATAATTGCCAACAAAATCAACGCCCCGCCATCCGGCGGGGCGTTGATCGTATATTGAATCGGAAGTTTAGGCCAGGAAGCCCTTCAGGATGCACTCCTCAGCTTCCTCGGGGGACAGACCCAGGGTCTCCAGCTTCAAAAGCTGGTCCCCGGCGATCTTGCCGATGGCGGCTTCGTGGATCAGCTGAGCCTCCGTGCTGTTGGCAACGATGGCGGGAATGGACTCAATGTGGGCATCATCCATGATGATGGAGTCACACTGCACATGGCCGAAGCAAGCGGCGTTGCCCACCATCTTGGGATAGAACACCTGACGGGAGGTGCCCTTGGCCACGGACCGGGAAATCACCCGGCCACGGGCACCGTCCCCATCCAGAGAGATCTCCATGTCGCTTTCTGCCACCTGATCACCGTGGGTCATGAGCCGCTCGGTGACCACGGCCTCAGCATCCTTGCCGCAGACGATCTTAGTCTCACGCTTGGTGGAGTCGATGCCCCGGATCTGGACGGTCTCCATCTGGATGGTGGCGCCCTCTTCCAGATAGACAACGGTCTGGGGGTTCATGATGCGGCCGCCGGTGCCGTCGCCGTCACCGTAGTGCTTTTCCGTGTACTTCACACGGGAATTCTTGCCAACATAGAAAGTGTGGATACCGTCATGGCGGCTGTCCTCTCCGCCGCAGTTATGGATGCCGCAGCCGGCCACAATGTCCACATCGCAGTTTTCGCCGATGTAGAAGTCATTGTAGACCAATTCCTGAATACCGGGCTTGGTGATAATGACAGGGATGTGGCACTGTTCACCCTTGGTTCCGTCCTTGATACGGATATCGATACCGGATTTGCCGTCGGTCTTGCTGGTGATCTGGATGTTTTCCGTGGACTGCCGGCCGTCGCAGCCGGTGTCCTTGCGGATGTTGAAGGCGCCTACCGGCTTGCCGATCAGGTCCGCGATTTTTTCCAGCAGCTCCCGATCTACCTGAGATTCCATCATAAGGCGTGTACCTCCTTGTTCAGTACCGGGCAGCCGCCCAGCGTGTCGGTCAGGATCCGGGGCAGGATCTCCTTCGGAGTGCCCCGGTGGCGGAGGGTGCCGTCACCCACCACGATGACTTCATCCGCCAAGGAAATAATACGCTCCTGATGGGAAATGATGATCATGGTGGCGCTGCCCTGACTGTGGATCTGCTCGAAGGTCTCCGTCAGCCGGGCGAAGGACCACAGGTCGATGCCTGCCTCCGGCTCGTCGAAGATCATCAGGTCGGCGTTCCGGGCCAGAATGGAGGCGATCTCAATGCGCTTGACCTCGCCGCCGGAAAGGGACACATCCACTTCACGGTCCAGATAGTCATTGGCGCAGAGCCCCACCTTGGTGAGGTACTGGCAGCACTTGTCCTTGGAAAGCTTGTCGTCGCCGGAGGCAATTGTCAGCAGGTCGCGGACAGTGATGCCCTTGAAGCGGGGGGGCTGCTGGAAGCCGTAGCTGATGCCCAGCTTGGCCCGCTCCGTAATGGTCATGTGGGTGACGTCCTGTCCGTTCCAGAGGATCTGCCCCTCAGTGGGTGTCACCAGACCCATGATGATCTTGGCCAGCGTGGTCTTGCCGCCGCCGTTGGGACCGGTAAAGACCACCAGCTTGTGATCGTCCACGGTCAGGGAAATGTCCTTCAGGATGCCCAGAGTCTCATCGGCTTCCCGAACGGAATAGCTGATATGTTTTAATTCCAGCATGGAAGGTCCTCCTTTATGGGGAAAGGAAAAATTTCCTGTCTTTCTTATGTAGTATACCAAAAACACGGGGAAATATTGGTTGCAAAAGCAACAGAAATCGGTCGGAAGCGGCCGAAATCCGCATACTGTTATACCCTAACATATTTTACCCTACCTGTCAAAGGGTAAGGGGGGATTTTTCGGTAAAAACGGCACTTTTTTTCCGGGTCCGCATAGACTGGAGGGAAAAGGAGGGGGAGCCCATGGAACGAAATCTCCACGAGCCGGAGATCTACGATTTCCGGCAGCATGACCGGCTCTGGCAGCGGGTAAGCCCCGGATTGGAGCCCTATCCGGAAACCACGGCGGAAGCGATGCCGCGAAGGGAGGAACTGCCACCGGCGCAAGAGGGCCAGCTTCCCGGTGCGGAGCCGAACCCCTGCTGCATGGGCAGCGAGGCAATGGAGCTTCTGGCGGTGCTGGAGGGATACATCGAGGAGGAACTGGAGGACCGGCGGCGCTATCTGGCGCTGTCCCGGCAGGCACCCTCGTGGGCGAGGCAGACCCTGCGGGATATGGCGGAGGAGGAGAACGGCCACGCCCGGCGGCTCATGGCGGCCCGGTATCTCATCACCGGCCAGCCCTACCGGCCCAATCTGGTGTGCGGCGTGTTCTGCCCGGGCCGTTGGGCGGAGGAACTGCGGCGAAGCTACCATGAGGAGGCGTGCAGCGGCCTGAACTATGCCCGGACGGCAGACGGCACCACGGATGTCTGCCTTGTCAAGCTGCTCAATGAACTGAGCGAGGACGAATACCGCCATGCGGAGCGGCTCATGACATTGCTGGAGCGGAGCCTTGGGCGGCAGGGCAACTGTTGAACAGGAATGGGAAAGCGCCCCGGAGCCGGGAAAACGGCTTCGGGGCATTGCTTTTGCCCGGCGGCTTGTGCTATACTATCCCATTAGAATTGATCAGGATCGGAGGACCTTGTATGTATGATGAATTGACGGCAGTGGACATTCAGAAAATGCAGGAGGAGATCAACTACCGGGGCCGGGAACTGCGTCCCCAGCTCATTGAGGAGGTCCAGACCGCCCGCGCCTTCGGGGATCTCAGCGAGAATTATGAATATAAATGCGCCAAGCAGGCGAAAAACCGCAATGACAGCCGCATCCGCTATCTGGAACGGATGATCCGCACCGCCAAGGTCATCGAGGTGAAGGAAACGGCAGATGCCGTGGGATTGTTCGACACCGTGACGGTCTATAACGAGATGATGAAGAAGGAAATGATAGTCCGCATTGTCACCACCCTGCGGCAGGACGCCTTAAAGGGACTCATCAGCAAGGAATCCCCTGTGGGACAGGCCCTCATGGGCCGCCGGACCGGGGAGCGGGTGGAGGTCGCCGTCAGTCCGGAGATGAAATATACTTTGGAGATCCGAAAGATCGAAAAGGGTTCGGATGACGAGAGCCTGGACATCAGCAGCTACTGAGCCGAGTCCGGGCCGACAGGATGCCGGATCGGAGGATTTCCGGCGGTTTTGCGGAAAGACTATTGAAATACCGGCTTTCTTGCCGTAAAATAGGGAGAAAGATAGAATCAGAGACTGTCAATAAAGTGGTAAATTCTCCGCAACGGTAAGGTAGGGCAGCCGTTAGCGGCTCCGCCGCTTTACGGA
>ERZ826220.2926-NODE-2926-length-13838-cov-4.221142_pt1 | contig 13838 bp, 15 predicted proteins | sample MGYA00519927_ERZ826220 | MGnify/ENA primary metagenome ERZ826220 (study PRJEB31778, sample SAMEA3449225) | human gut metagenome | biome: human gut; feature: human-associated habitat; material: faeces | place: United Kingdom | collected 2010/2012 ...
CGGCGGTGAACACGAACTCCTGGCCGCACTCTTTGCAAACTAAGGTCTTGTCTTCGTACATGATGATACCCTCTCTTTGAGAAAAATATATATGCGTTCAGCTGCCGCTGAAATCGCCGGAAAGAAGTTGCTGTGCCGTCTTGCGCCGGATGCGCTGCACAGCGTTGTCCACGGACTTTGGGGAGATGCCTGCGGTTTCGGCAATTTCCCGACATGAAAGACCGTCTAAATAGTACCCCAAAATCTTTGCTTCAAACTCGGACAACTGTTTCCGGACACCGGATAAGAGGCTGCGGGCCCGTTCCCGGTCAATGAGGAGATCTTCCGGATCGCGGCTAGCCAACTGCTGGGCGCCAGAGGTGTAGGAATCAGGATCAAAGAAGGGTGTATCCAAGGGGACCGATCGGTTCAGGGGAGCGTGCTTATCCCGGTCCGCGTCCCGCAGGGCGGAACTGAGCCGGCTGCGGATACAGCGCTCCGCAAAGGTTCGGAAGGACGCCGCCCGCTCAGGGCTATACTCCCGGATGGCGCGCATCAGGCCGATCATCCCCTCCTGGGTCAGGTCCTCGCTGTCGCCGCCGATGAGGAAATACGGCCGGGCGATCTTGCGGGCCAAGCGGGTGTAGCGGGTCACCAGAAGCTCCTCCGCATTCCGGTCCCCCTCCCCCGCCAAACGGCAGAGGACCTCGTCCGACAGGCTGTCGGTCGCTATGGGTCGATCGTTCCTATTGCACATAGTCCATTATACCTATCGTTTCCGGGAATTGTCAAGCAAATTATCAAAAACAGCGAAAAAAGTCCTCAGAATTTTAGTGATTTTATAGTATCGGCAAGAGACTGGGCGCAATTCCGGGCTTCCGCCTCGGTTTTTGCCTCCGCCATGACCCGGATCAGGGCCTCGGTGCCGGAGGGACGCACCAGGATGCGGCCGGAATCGCCCAGTTTTTCCTCCTCCACCCGGATGGCCTGGGCCAGGATGTCGGACGCCATGATGGCCTCCTTCACGCCGCCGCTGTGGGGCACCTCCACATTGAGGAGCACCTGGGGATAGGTGGGGCAGACGGAGGCCAGGACGCTGGCCTTCTTCCCGCTCTCCGCCAGGACCCGGAGGAACTGCAGGGCCGTGACCTCCCCGTCGCCGGTGGTCTCCAGGGCGGTGAAGATGGTGTGGCCGGACTGCTCGCCGCCGATGCGGTAATCGTGGCGGAGCATCTCCTCCAGCACATTGCGGTCCCCCACAGCGGTGCAGACCAGGTCGATGCCCTCGTTCCGGCAAAACTCGTGGAGGCCCAGATTGCTCATGACGGTGGCCACGATGGTGTTTCCGAGCAACTCGCCCCGGCGCTTCAGGTCCGCGCCGCAGACGGCCATGACCTTGTCGCCGTCAATGATCCCGCCGGTCTCATCCACCAGGAGGCAGCGGTCGGCGTCGCCGTCAAAGGCAACGCCCACGTCGTAGCCGCCCCGGAGCACCTGCTGGGCGAGGTCCTCCAGATGGGTGGAGCCACAGCGGTGATTGATGTTGACACCGTCGGGGTCCCGGTGGAGGAAGTCCGTGTGGGCCCGGAAGCGGCCGAAGAGCTCCGGCGCGGTGGCGGAGGCGGCGCCATTGGCGCAGTCCACCAGGATGCGGAGCCCGGCAAGGTCGCTCTCCACCGTGGAGGCCACGAAATCGATATAGTCCCGCTTCAGCTGGCGCATGCCGTGGTAGCGGCGGCCGATCTCTCCCCGGGTGCGGAGCTTCATGGGCTCCGGAGAGAGGATCTTCTCCTCGATGCGGGCCTCCACGGCGTCCGAGAGCTTGTAGCCCTGGCCGCTGAAGACCTTGATGCCGTTGTGCTCATAGGGGTTGTGGCTGGCAGAGAGGACGATGCCGGCGTCGGCCCCCTCCTGCCGGGCAAGATAGGCCACCGCCGGGGTGGGGATGGTCCCCACCGGCTTTACGTCGCCGCCCACAGAGCAGATGCCCGCCATCAGGGCGGACTCCAGCATATCAGAGGAGATGCGGGTATCCTTGCCGATGAGGATCACGGGCCGCTGCCCGCTGTCCTCCGCCAGGACGCAGGCCACCGCCTGCCCCACCCGGAAGGCCATCTCCGCCGTCAAGTTCTCGCCAACGACTCCGCGGATGCCGTCGGTGCCAAAAAGTTTACCCATATCGTGTCCGTTCCCTTCTGTTGCGTATTTTACCTTTACAGTATGGATATTCATCCCATCAGCAGATAATGCAGCATCCGCTCCGGGTCCTCCAGAAAGCGCTTGGTCAGTTGGTAGTGCTCCGTCTCCCGATAGTCCACGGCGTGGACGCCTGTCTCCCCCATCTGGTAGAGCCGGGCACCGGGATAGGCCATGAGGATGGGGGAATGGGTGGCGATGAGGAACTGGGAATCGCGCTCCACCAGCCGCCGCATCTCACAAAGAAGCGTCAAAAGCCGGGAGGGGGACAGTGCCGCCTCCGGCTCATCCAGAAGGTAGAGTCCATGCCCGCCGAAGCGGTGCTCCACCAGGGCCAGAAAACTCTCCCCGTGGGACTGGTGATGCAGCGACACGCCGCCGTAGCTGTCGATGACCCTGGGCCCCAGAATGCCGCCCTCGTCCATCTCGTCGATGCTGCTGGCGACATTATAGAAGCTCTCCGCCCGAAGAAAGAAGCCGTCCCGGGGATAGCCCTTCCGAATGGGGGTCAGGTACTCCCCCAGCTCCGAGTGGGTCTCCCGGGTGGCGAAGCGGAAATTCCGGGTGCCGCCCTCCGGATTGAAGCCGCAGGCCACGGCGATGCCCTCCAGAAGCGTGGACTTCCCGCTGCCGTTCTCCCCTACCAGAAACGTTACCGGCCGGTCGAAGCGCAGCTCGTTTCCCTCTGTCAGATACCGGACCGGGGGAAGGTCTTTGAGGTAGCTCCCCTCCGGCAGCTCCCGCTGGAGCTTCACGCCGCTCAAATACTCCATCAGAGGCTCAGCTGCTCCATGGGGCTGGCGGCGCCGCCAGGCACCGGGCGGTGCAGGTGCTGATAGGCCCGCTCCGTGACGCAGCGGCCCCGGGGCGTCCGGGTCAGGAAGCCCAGCTGCATGAGATAGGGTTCGTAAACATCCTCCAGCGTGACGGACTCCTCCCCGATGGTGGCGGCCAGGGTCTCCAGGCCCACCGGGCCACCCCGGTAGTGATCCATGATGGCAGAGAGCATCCGCCGGTCCACGGGGTCCAGGCCCAGATGGTCGATCTCCAGGGCGCAGAGGGCCTGGTCGGCCACTTTCGCCGTGATGACGCCGTCAGCCTTTACCTGAGCGTAGTCCCGCACCCGCCGGAGCATGCGGTTTGCGATACGGGGCGTGCCCCGGCTCCGCCGTGCGATCTCATAAGCCCCGTCCGGCTCGATATCCACCCGCAGGATGCCAGCGGACCGGGTGACGATCCGGGCCAACTCCTCCGGGGTGTAGAGCTCCAGCCGCAGCGTCACGCCGAAGCGGTCCCGCAGGGGGGCCGACAACTGCCCCGCCCGGGTGGTGGCGCCGATCAAGGTGAAGTGGGGCAGATCCAGCCGGATGGAGTTGGCCGACGGTCCCTTGCCTACGATGATGTCCAGCGCGTAGTCCTCCATGGCGGGGTACAGAATTTCCTCCACGGAACGGTTCAGCCGGTGGATCTCGTCCACAAACAGGATGTCTCCCTCGTTGAGGTTTGTCAGCAGCGCCGCCAGATCGCCGGGCTTTTCAATGGCCGGGCCGGAGGTGATGCGGATGTTGACCCCCATCTCCTGAGCGATGATGCCTGCCAGGGTCGTCTTGCCCAGTCCCGGCGGGCCGTGGAGCAGAACATGGTCCAAAGATTCCTGCCGCTTCCGGGCGGCCTGAATGAAGATGCTCAGATTCTCCTTGGCCTTTTCCTGACCGATGTACTCCGCCAGGGTCTTGGGCCGCAGAGAGGATTCCTGGGCGTCCTCCGCCAGAAAGGTCTTGGCCAAGATAGGCTCCTCGTAAATATCATTTCCAAAGTCGATGCTCAAAATGTCACTTCCCTATGCCGTCAAATTCATGCCCAATATACAGGCCGCCGTCACAGTCAAGCCTGCCGGCAGTCCGCGCAGATTTTCCATCACTTCACCATTTTTTTCAGGCTCTGGCGGATGATCTCCTCCAACGGCAGATTCTCCACATCCACGCCCTTGAGGGCCATCTGCACCTCTTGCGTGGAATAGCCCAGCACCGCCAGCGCCGCGGCAGCCTCGGTGGCCTTACTGGTAAACACGGCGGGGACCGCCGCGCCCTTTCCGCCGGAGAAATCCAGTCCAGAGGCGGTCTCCTTCGCCATTTTGTCCTTCAATTCCAAAATGATCCGCTGGGCGATCTTTTTGCCGATGCCTTGGGCCGCCGTCAGGGACTTGGCGTCCTCCGTGACGATGGCCATGGCCAGCCCCTCCGGCGTGTTGGCGGAGAGGATGGCCAGCGCCGCCTTGGGTCCCACGCCGGATACCCCCAGCAGCAGCTTGAAGCTGTTCAGCTCGTTCTGGGTGGCAAAGCCGTAGAGATCAAAGATGCTCTCTCCCACGTTCAGGTAGGTGTAGAGCTTCTTCTTTTCCCCCTTTTTCAGCTGGGAGAGGGTGTTATTGGTGGTCATGCAGGCGTATCCCACGCCGCCGCAGTCGATGACGGCCAGCCCCGGCAGGATCTCCGCCACGGTGCCGTCCAGATAGTAAAACATACGGTTTTCTCCTTATACAGTTTCCTTCTCCGGCTTGATCTGCGGGAGCCGTGAAGTAGAACTCCTTGCGTGGCATAACGCCAGCGCCAGCGCATCGGCGGCGTCATCGGGCCGGGGTGTTTTCGCCAATTTCAGCAGCCGCTTGGTCATATCCATGACCTGCCGCTTCTCCGCCTTGCCGTAGCCGGTGACGGCCATCTTCACCTGCCCCGGCGTGTACTCAAACAGCGGGATGCCGCACCGCTCCGCGGCGCACAGCAGCACCCCACGGCCATGGGCCACGGCGATGCCGGTGGTGATATTCGTGTTGAAGAACAGCTCCTCCACGGAGATCACATCCGGCTTCAGCTGGCCGATAAGCTCCTCCATGTCCCGATCGATCTGGTAGAGCCGTTTGGACAGAGGCAGGCCCGCCGGGGTGGTGATGGCCCCATAGGTCACCATTCTGTATTGTGTCCGCTCCCCTTCGATCAGCCCAAAGCCGATGGTGGCGTAGCCGGGGTCGATGCCTAAGATCCGCACAGCGTCCCTCTTTTCTTCTCAATTAAAAATAGTATAGCAAACTTGCCGCCAAACCGCAACAAGAAAAACAGATGTTCGATAATTTCTGTAAGATTCCGGCTTGCATCCGCAGGGGCGGTATGATACCATGTAAAAAATGTGTGAAAGGGCGGTGAAGCAGGTGCATCGGCATTGGTTGCCCCTCAGTTTGTCCCTCCTATGCTGGCTTGTTGGCTGCGGCGCTTTTCAGGAATCTCCCACGCCGTCAACGCCGGAACCGTCCCTGGAAGCACCGGCTGACCCGCTCCCCGCGCCCGCCGCGTCAGGAGACGGCGCCGAGGCGGAGCCGGACGAGGGCTCCGAGCCTGCCGAGGTAACAGAGTCGATCCCCGCACCGGAGGACTTTGTCCGTGTGGCGGACTGGATCCCTGATATATACACAGACCTGCGCTACGCCGCCGACAACAACTTCACCGGACAGGCCATCTATGATTTTTCAGACGCCTACCTGCGGTACGGTACGGTGCAGAAGCTGGCGGCGGCACAGGAGACCGTTGAGGAAAGCGGCTGTTCCCTGCTGATCTGGGACGCCTTCCGCCCTGCTTCCGCGCAGTTCCGGCTCTGGGAGATCTGTCCGGATCCCGCTTATGTGGCAAACCCGGAAAAGGGCTTTTCCTCGCACAGTCGGGGAAACACCGTTGACGTGACGCTGGTCACCGCCGACGGTCAGCCCGTGGACATGCCCACAGACTTTGATGATTTCACCGCTCTGGCAGACCGGGATTACAGTGACGTCGGAGATACTGCCGCCGCAAACGCCCGCCTGTTGGAAAGCGCCATGACGGCTGCGGGATTCCGCCCCTATTCCGCCGAGTGGTGGCACTATTCGGACACTCAGTCCTATCCTGTGGATGAACAATTCATCCCCCTATCATAAGGAGTTACACTATGCGCATTATGGCAATCGACTACGGTGACGCCCATACCGGCATCGCCATTTCTGACCCCACCGGCCTGCTGGCCGGGTTCACCACCGTGATCAACAGCCGTCGGCAGGAGGTGGTGGTGGAGCAGGTAGCCCTCATAGCAAAGGAACACGGCGCGGAGGAGCTGGTGCTGGGCCATCCCGTGAATATGGACGGCACTCTTGGCCCTCGCTCCGAGAAGGCCAAGGCCATGAAGGTGCTTTTAGAGGAAGCCACCTCTTTGCCGGTGGTCCTCTGGGATGAGCGCCGCACCACCATCGACGCCCACAACATCCTCTTCAACAGCGGCAAGAACGCCAAGCAGCGGAAGAAAGTGGTGGACGCAGTGGCAGCCTCCCTGATTTTAGAGGGATATCTCACTTTTAAGAAGAGTCATTAAGGAGACACGCACATGGAATCTGAAGCACAGCGGTCTCCCTCCCAATGCAGCCGGGCATTGGAACTGTTTTTGTATTTTTTCAAAATCGGCTTTTACACCTTTGGCGGCGGCTGGTCTATCGTAGCCCAGATCCAACAGGAATATGTACAGAAAAAAGGCTGGATCACCGACGAGGACCTGCTGGACATCACCAGCGTGGGCCGCAGTCTGCCGGGGCTGATGATCGGCAATGTGTCCTATCTGTTCGGCTATCATGTGGCGGGCTTTCCCGGTGCTCTCGCCTGTCTGCTGGGGATTTCCCTGCCCTCGCTCATTGTTCTGACGGTCGTGACCTGGTGCTATACCCAGGTAAAGGATAACCTGTATGTCAGCCGGGCCATGACCGGCGTCCGGGCCGCCGTAGCGCCTGTTGTGGCTTCTGCGGCCTTGAAACTGCGGAAAGCCGCGTTGGCAGATCGGGCAGGGTATGTCTTTCTTCTGCTGGCCTTCGCCCTGTATCTGTTCGGCGGACTGAGCTGCATCCTCATCGTACTCATCAGCGGATTTTTAGGCTGGCTGCTGTCCGTCTGGCATTGCCGGAAGGGAGGCCGCTCATGATCCTCCTTGAACTGTTCTGGTCCTTCTGCAAGATCGGCTTTACCAGCTTCGGCGGACTGAGTATGGTCCCCCTCATCAACAGTGAAATGCTGTCCCATGGCTGGATGACCCTTTCCGAGGTCAGTGACATTGTTGCCATTGCGGAAATGACGCCCGGCCCGCTGGGGCTGAACTGCGCCACCTTTGCCGGGACCCGTGTGGCCGGACTGGCCGGGGCTGTCTCCGCCAGTCTGGGGGTCCTGTCCCCCACCCTGCTGATCTGCGCGGCTGCCGCCGTCATGTTTGAAAAATTCCGGGAATCCGATTTCATGAAGAAAGTGATGTACGGTATTCGCCCCGCCTGTTTGGGCCTGATCATAGCGGTGGTCTGTTCACTGACCGCGACCAACTACACGAACGCCGCAGGCAGCATCAGTTACGGTGCGGCTCTGATCGGCGCAGCCGCCACGGTTCTGCTGCTGAAATTTAAGGTCAGCATCCCCAAGGTGATCCTGCTCTCCGCCGTTTTGGGACTGTTCCTGACCCGTTGACGCACAAAGAACCAGCATGGAGCGATGCTCCATGCTGGTTCTTTTCAATCTGTATCAGTCCTTCACGGTGCCGTCCGCATTGAACAGCGGCAGCTTTTTCAGGAACTTGATGTCCGTGCGGTCTGCCGCGTCGCCCTCGGCCAGTACGGCAACCTTGCCGGTGACTACGCCGCCGGCCTCCTGCACCAAGGCCTCCATAGCCTTCAGAGAGCCGCCGGTAGAGATCACGTCATCCATGATCAGGATGCGCTTGCCCCGGATCAGGTCCGCATCGTCCCGGCCCAGAAACAGCTTCTGCGTACCGGCGGTGGTGATGGAGTGGTCCTCCACATGGATGGGGTCCGGCATATAGGCCTTGGCACCCTTGCGGGCGATAAAATACTTGGCAGCGCCGGACTGGCGGGCCATCTCATGGATCAGCGGGATACTCTTAGCCTCAGCAGTAAAGATATAATCATAGCTGTCGGCGGGCACCAGCTTCAAAAGCTCCCGTGCGCAGGCCACAGTCAGCTCTGCGTCACCAAAGCAGATAAATGCGCCGATATACAGGTCATCCGTTACCTTGCAGATAGGCAGTTCTCTCTTCAAGCCTGCCACTTCGATGGGATATGTCATCGTGATTGCCTCCTCATTTTCCTGTCTGAAACGATCCCGCGTTTGATTGTGTTTAACCTTATTTATTATATCGAATACACATCAAAAGTCAAGCTGTCAAAGGAGTTGGTCCAGCATCAGACGGTGCACCGGCTGCGGCGGCTCCGGCTGTCCGGCAGCAACACCCGCCGCGTAGCCATGAAAGGCATCCACCTCGTAGTAGAACTCCCCCCGGTTCAGCGGCGCTTCCGTCCGCATCATGGTCACGATCCCGCTGCCGGTGCGTTTGACACGGGCCTCCCGCCGGACCCAGCTCCGAAAGAAGGCCGCCTCAGTCCGAACGCCGGCGATCCGCTCCATGGCCCGGACGCTCACGGGGCGGACGCGCTCGATGTCCACCCCAACCGGCGTGTCCGCTAAAGCGGCGGCTGCGGCCCCAGCCGTGTGGCTGAGGCTGAAATGGGTATCCGGATGGTCCGGGAAAAAGGGTTTTCCCAGTTCATCGACCTCGATCCGGGGAAGATCCCGCCAGCCGCGCTGCTCCCACAGCGCCATCCGCAGCAGAAGATAGGCGCACAGCACCTCCTGGTGCTTTTCCTTCGGCAATTTTTCCAGCCGCTCCCGCCGCGCGTCCGGCAGAAGGGCCATCATATCTCCGTATTCCTGTTCCGTCAGCGACCGTTCCATTCTGGCCAGCCATACCTGGATCGGCATATTTTCCCCCCATATTCGTCTGTTTTTCCATTTTTCTTTATTTTACAGCCGGATTTTCCCCATGTAAAGGCACACGGATAAAAAAATTAAATTTTTATTTTAAAAAAAGAGGAAATTCGCCTTTTGCGGGGTATAACTTAACGTGACTATTTAATTCGTGAAAGGAGGACCAGCCGTGGCATTTCCCCAGAGCTTTATGGACGAGCTGACCGCCCGCAGTGATATTGTGGACGTGGTAGGCAGTTACGTACAGCTGACCCGCAAGGGCAGCAACCTGTTCGGCCTGTGCCCCTTCCACAGTGAAAAGACCGGCTCCTTCTCCGTCTCGCCGGACAAGCAGATCTATTACTGCTTCGGCTGCAAAAAGGGCGGCGGCGTTGTCAACTTCATCATGGACATTGAAAACCTCCCCTTCCCGGATGCTGTCCGGTTTCTGGCCAAGCGGGCCGGGATGGAGGTCCCGGAGGAGGAAGGCGACCGGGAAGCCGGACGCAGGCGGCAGCGTCTGCTGGACCTGAACCGGGATGCCGCCAGATTTTACTACCAGCTTCTTCAGCAGCCGGAGGGTCGGGCCGTTCAGGACTATCTGGACCGACGGCAGATCAAAAAATCCACCGCCGTCAGATTCGGCATGGGCGCCTCGTTGGACGCCTGGGACGTACTGCTCACCGCCATGACCAAAAAGGGCTATACCAAATCTGAGCTGCTGGACGCCGGGTTGGTGGTCCAGAACAAAAATGGCGGCCTTTATGATAAATTCCGCAACCGGCTCATGCTGCCGGTGATCGACACCCGGGGCGATGTGGTGGCCTTTGGCAGCCGGGTGCTGGACAAGTCCGAGCCAAAATACATGAACTCTTCAGAAACGCCGGTATACTCCAAGCGCCGGGTGCTGTACGGTTTGAATCTGGCAAAGAAGTCCAAGCGCCCCAACATCATTCTCTGCGAGGGCAACCTGGACATCGTCACGCTGCATCAGGCGGGCTTCGATAATGCCGTGGCCTCCATGGGAACGGCGCTGACGGTGGAGCAGACCCGGCTTCTCAGCCGTTTCACCAAGGAATTGGTCCTCTGCTATGACAACGATAACGCCGGCAAGATTGCCACGGAGCGGGCCTTGCAGATCTTGAACGGCTCCGAGTTCAGCGTCAAGGTGCTTCAGCTTCCCCGCCGTCTGGTGGACGGTGAATACATCAAGCAGGACGCCGACGATTTCATCAAGCTTCAAGGACCGGACGCCTTTGAGCGTCTGCTCAACGGCAGCGAGAACGGCGTGGAATTCCGCATGGCTCAGATCGCCGGGAAATACGATCTCAAGGATGACGAAGCCCGCATCGCCTACTGCGGAGAGGTCAGTGAGCTGCTGGCCTCCCTCCCCGGTGCCGTGGAGCGGGAGATCTATACCGGGCGGGCCGCCGAGGCAGCCGGGATCACGGCGGAGGCCATGAAGCTGGAGGTCCAGCGGTCCTTCAAGCGCCGGATCGCCCGGGAAAAGCGGGCGGAGCTGCGGAAGGATCTGAATCCTGCAATGGCCTTGCAGCCCAAGGAGCGATCCCTGCGCTTTGAAAATATGCGCTCCGCAGAAGCGGAAAAAGGCATTCTCCGTCTTTTGCTGACGGATGACACCCTGTTTTCCGACACTATCCCCATCCCGCCGGAGCGGTTCTCCTCCCCCCTATTGAGCCGGGCTTACCAACGGCTGTGGGAGGTCCATGCCGCCGGAAGCCGGCCCATGATCTCATCTCTGGGAGAGGAATTTTCCCGGGAGGAGATCGATTGTCTCACCGCCGTCTGTCAGGAGCCTGTATCCGCACAGCACGCGCAGCAGGCTTTGACGGATTACATAAATGTGATCAACAGTGAAGCGGATAAGCGAACGGCACAGGATGATCCTCTGCTGGCCGCTGTGGAAAAATTCAAGAACAAAAAGAGAGGAAAGCAACATGTCTAAACGTGATTTGAGCCCTGATAGTCTGGAGGCGCAGGCCGACGCTCTGCTGGCCGCTGCCGACAGCATGGATATTCCGGATGAAATCCCGATGCCGGGAAAGAGCAGCCGTTCCGGTAAGGCCGCAAAGGCCGCCCGTCCTGAAGCAGACCATATCATGACGGATGAAGAGGCCAAAAAGGCCGGCATCGTCCGTCTGGACGATAAGCAGGTCGCTGCCCTCCCCGCCGCCAGCTGGCTGATGGGGCAGGAAAAGCTGCGGGAACTGCTGGCCCGCGGCAAGAAGAAGGGCAAGCTGGACTCCGGCGAGCTGATGGAAGCCGTGGACGATCTGAATCTGGAAAGCGATCAGATGGATCAGCTTTACGATTCTCTGGAAGCGCTGAACATCGACATCGGCACGGAGGAGGACCTCCTCCCCGAGCTGCCCGACGATGAGCCTGCCGCCGAGGAGATCGCCGACGTAGAGGAAGAGGAACTGGTGGACCCCAACTCTCTGGTCAGCAACTTCTCCATCGACGATCCTGTCCGTATGTACCTCAAGGAGATCGGTAAGGTCCCCCTGCTGAACCCCGATGAAGAAATCGTGCTGGCACAGGCCATGGCCGCAGGCGCGGAGGCCAAGGCCCGTCTGGACGAGCTGCAGGAGCAGCGTGAGGCCGGTGAAACACCCGCCGTCACTCCGGAGGAAGAGGCTGAGCTCCGCAAGGCCTTTAAGAAGGGTGAAAGCGCCAAGCAGAAGCTGGCAGAGGCGAACCTCCGTCTGGTGGTTTCCATTGCCAAGCGGTATGTGGGCCGCGGTATGCTGTTTCTGGACCTGATTCAGGAGGGCAATCTGGGCCTCATCAAGGCCGTTGAAAAGTTCGATTATACCAAGGGCTACAAGTTCTCCACCTACGCAACCTGGTGGATCCGGCAGGCCATCACCCGCGCCATCGCGGATCAGGCCCGTACCATCCGGATCCCCGTTCACATGGTGGAGACCATCAACAAGGTCATCCGCGTCTCCCGTCAGCTTTTGCAGGAGCTGGGCCACGATCCCAGCCCCAACGAGATCGCCAAGGAGATGAATATGCCTGTGGACAAGGTCCGGGAGATCCTGAAGATTGCTCAGGAGCCTGTGTCTCTGGAAACCCCCATCGGCGAGGAGGAGGATTCCCACTTGGGCGACTTCATTCCCGACGAGGGCGCCAGTGAGCCCAGCGAGGCCGCGTCCTTCACCCTGCTGAAGGAGCAGCTGATGGATGTGCTGTCCACTCTGACTCCCCGTGAGGAAAAGGTGCTGAAGCTGCGTTTCGGTATTGAGGATGGCCGCACCCGGACGCTGGAGGAAGTGGGCAAGGAGTTCAACGTGACCCGCGAGCGTATCCGCCAGATCGAGGCCAAGGCCCTGAGAAAGCTGCGCCATCCCTCCCGCAGCAAAAAGCTGAAGGACTTCCTGAACTAACAGTCCCGCTGGGCTGCCGATACCGTTGGCGCAGCTTTAGGGCTCCCGCGCAAGCCCAGTGAAACGGGTTGCGTGGGAAGAGGAGGGGCAGCGAAGCGAACGAATTTTCACCGCAGGTGAAAACGAGTGATACGCAGCATACCCCGACGACGCGCCATCCCTCCCGCAGCAAAAAGCTGAAGGACTTCCTGAACTGAAAACCGAACAATATTAAGTAAAAAACCGTGCTGTTTATAAAACAGCACGGTTTTTTCACTTCATCCAACTCAGTAAGCGCCCCGCCTCCAGCGCAGCCTGTGCCCGGACGCCCTCAAAATCCACATAGGGGTTGTAGACGCCCTCCAGCAGATCGTGGGCTGCCTTGGCCTCTTGTAGTGCGGCGATCGCCTCCTCCCGGAGTACCCCAGTCATCCGGACGCGAAACCGCAGACGGGCCTTGTTCTCCGGGTGGCTCAGGGCGTCCAGCCGCACCCGGCGGTAGGGCTTTCCCGGATACACCATCCCTGGCTTGGAGGTGACGAAGGCCACGCCCAGCTCCGGGATCAGCAGGTGTTCCAGCCGCCCCGGTTCCTCCGGGGACGGGCAGGCGGTCACGTCATAGTCCCGGCGAGCGGCTTCCTCACATAATGCCGCCAGCAGCGGCCCCGCCTGCTCATAGCTGTCCTCCAACTCGTAAACCTTGTGGCACAGGGTCTCCACGCTGTCAAACCGCCAGACCGGCCCCCGGTGGGTCAGGCTCCCCAAAAAGCGGCGGGTGATCCTTCCCGTGCCGCTCCCCCGGCCCCGCAGCTCCCGGGCCATGATCCCGGAAAACCGCCGGACCGCCCGCTGGCAGTCAAAGCTGCGGCTGACCTCGGCAACCGTATCCAACTCCACCTGTCGGGCTGCTTTCAGACAGCGGTAGGCCCGGCCATAGGCGTCCTGATAGTCATGGGTATGGCGCTTCACCTCCCCGGCCTGTGCCTTGGCGGCAGGCAGGTCATAAAACCGCCCCAGATCCACATAGCGATCCACAGCCGCCGGGTACTTCGGCTCTACGGCGTGGGGCGAGGTCCCATCACAGACGGCGCACCGCAGTGCCGGGATCACCACGCCGTCCAGAGAATCCGGGTCCCCTGAGCACCAGAGATACTCCACGTCCGCTCCCGCCTGCTCCATGGTCCTGCCGATCTCCCGCATGAAGGTGTTTTTCCCCACCCCCGGCCCGCCCTTGAGGATCATGATGTCAAAGGCCGTTTCCGGGTCCATGATCTCGGAAAATAAATTCTGAAAGCCGCTGCCGCTGTTGGCCCCTAAGAAGAAATTGGTGATCTGTGCCATAGCCGCCCCTCCCCATTTGATTTCATTCCCAAGCTATGCAGCAGCGGCTTGACCGGTCCGTTTTTCCGCAAATCATAACCACCGGCCGTGCCGGTGGTTTGCACTAGCCCCCTTGGGGCATGAC
>ERZ826220.2927-NODE-2927-length-13836-cov-5.701328_pt1 | contig 13836 bp, 13 predicted proteins | sample MGYA00519927_ERZ826220 | MGnify/ENA primary metagenome ERZ826220 (study PRJEB31778, sample SAMEA3449225) | human gut metagenome | biome: human gut; feature: human-associated habitat; material: faeces | place: United Kingdom | collected 2010/2012 ...
GACCGAACATTTATCCCTGTCCGCTTTGTTGCGGAGGCAATGGGATTGGAAGTTGAGTGGGTAGAATAACTTCATATTACATGAAAACGGACAAAATTGCATATTTGTCCGTTTTTTTATAAAAAAATTTATCTCCCGAAAAGACAAGATATAGTGATTAAATATGGGAAAAGTACAAAATAATCCATTATGAACAATTCAAGAATTTTCTGTTAAAATTTTTTACTTGAAATTATAAGAAAAACAGTATATAATATAAAATATATAGTGCGAGAGAGTGCCTATAAGGGAGAGGTGTCTATGTATAAGTTGAATGATATACATAATTCTGACGTCGGAAACAAAGGCAATTTTGAAAAAATGGTTATTTCCGAGGCGGACAGAGTTAAGCCTATTATCAAAGAACAATTCCTTAGAGAATACATTCTTGGTACGGGCGATACATATGAAATATTCAATATATATTGTAAGACGTTTGGCGTAGACCGTATGCTTGAAACAAGAATGATAATCATTAAACCGGCACAGCAAAGTGAAGATGAAGATATATTCTTCTTAAAAAACACTTCTGAGCAGTACATCGGTGAAGATAGATTATTATTAAGCACAACAATAAAAAATCATTTGTTTCTTATAACAACATTATTGGAACAGCAAGAGATTACATCGGTACTTGAGAAAATTCATAATACTATGAAAACGTGCTATGGATATGATGTTATGGCGGTATACAGCAAGATTGCGTCAATAGCTGATGCACCTGCGTCATACGAACGTCTGAAAAGATGTATGGGATATTCGTTTTACTCTGACAGCTGCGAGATTTTGTATGAAAACGATATTAAAATCAACGAAAATGCTGTTAGTGTACAAGCTGAATACGGCGCTATTGAACACGCCGTAAAAACCGGTGATATGGAAAAGCTGAAAATGCTTTTGAGCGGATTTTTTAAAACACTTGAAAAAGCAATGCCGACTCCGGCAGTTGCAAAAACGTATTGTTTGGAGCTTTATGTCTGTATAATTCGTTGTTGCAGTGTTGAAAAAATCGAAAAGTATATGAAAGGAATTGTTTCTGTTCAAGCGGCTAAAAAGCTTAGTGAGATTAAATCTTTCATTGAACAGAACGGTTTTGAAATCGCAAAAGCCAATGCACCGGAATCTAACAAAATATACAGTTCGCTAATTCGTGATACGATTAACATAATTGACGAGAATATCGAAAATGAAAATCTTTCGTTGCGATGGCTTGCCGGAACGATATTATATACGAATGTCGATTATCTCGGAAAGCTGTTTAAGAAAGAAACAGGCAAGAATTTTTCTCATTATGTTATGGAAAAACGTATGGAAATGGCGAAAGACCTCATAATTGAGGGTAAAAAGGACAGAATTTACGAAGTTGCCGAGAAAGTCGGTTACGGCTCAAATTCACAATATTTCAGTCAGGTATTTAAAAAATATACCGGAGTTTCTCCGCTGGAGTACAGGGAATTTGCAAGGTTGGCAAGAGAAAAAAATGAAGCAGGTTGAATTTATAAAAACAACCGAAATAGTCTTTAAATTAGACAATTATAACTGATTTTTAACTGTTAATTGTATTGACAATGCTATATAATTGTCTGTGAATTTCGTTAATAGAAATTGGAAAAATCCAATTTGTATTATATTTTTAAATTTTATGGAGGTATTCAAATGGGTAACAAGATGAAAAAACTAATCTGTGCGCTTTTGGCATCAGCAATGCTTGTAGGCTCAGTCGGCGTTGTCGGCTTTGCAGATGAAGATACAAACGCTGAAACAGTTGTAACAACTTCTGCAGAAGCAACAGAAAAACCTGCCGATGCAGAGGCAACAGAGGCTCCTGCCAGTGCAGAGGCAACAGAGGCTCCTGCCGGTGCAGAGGCAACAGAGGCTCCTGTAGCTACAGTTGCTCCTACTACATCTGGTAGCAGCTATGATAACGACAGTTATTATGACAAGGCACTTTCACTATGTAGTGCACTTGGTATTATCACAGGTTATGAAGATGGTAGTGTAAAGCCTGATTCAAAGGTAACAAGAGCGGAAATGGCATCAATTGTTCTAAGAATGCTTGATTTAACATCAACATCTACATATCAGAACGGTTTTACAGATGTAACATCATCACACTGGGCTGCTGATCAAATTCAAACAGCTTTAGAGGCTAATATCATCAGCGGTATGGGTGACGGAACATTTGTTCCTGACGGCGAAGTTACATATGCTCAAGTATGTGTAATGCTTGTAAATGCTATGAACTATCAGGATGACGCTGAATATTACGGCGGATATCCTAACGGTTATATCAAGGTTGCAGGTATGTCAGACCTTGAAATCACAAAGAACGCACCGGGTGCGGCAGACGTTGCCTCAGACCGTGGCGTAGTTATCAAGATGGTGTATAATGCACTTCTTGGTCAATACAAGGAAATCAACGGCTATGAGAACGGTGCTCCTACTTACAAAGCTAACGGAACATTGGCAAAGGCTAAGTTTGACGTTATCGATAAGAAGGGTGTTCTTACAGCTACATCAAAGACAAGCGTATCTTCAACAGACGTTCAAGACGGTCAAATCGAAATCGTTTCAGATGATGACGATGAAGCTAAGCTATTTGACTGTGACCTAACAGGTCTTGAAGATTACCTTGCTCAAAAGATTACATATTACTACAAGGAAAACAGCGGTCTTACACCAAAAGTTCTTGCAGTAACATATGACGCATCAAAGACAACAACATTCAAGGCTGATGCTGATGATATTCAAACAGTTGAAGGCTTTGATACAGCTGGAGGTAAATTCAAAATCGAAGGCGTAAGCAAGAAGAAGGACTGTGCCGGTGCGTCAATCGTATACAACGGTAAGATTATATCAAACAGCCAACTTGCTGAATTGGGCGAATCAATCAATGATTTACTACTTCCTGAAAAAGGCAGTATCAGACTTGTAGACAGTGACAAGGACGATGTATTTGATGTTGTATTCGTAGATTCATATGAAACAATGGTAGTTTCAAGTGCAACAGACGAAAGAATCGTAGGTAAAGTAGCAGATGACGATAACTTCGGCGATACAAAGGCGCTAACAATCAAACTTGACGATTCAGAAGACAGAACAATCTCTGTTACAAAAGCAGGTAACGAGATCAGACTTAGAAACCTAAAGAAGAACGATGTAGCAACAATCAGAAGAAGTCTTGACGATACAGTTGTTGACGTTGTTGTAACAGGCGAAAGCTTTACAGGTTCGGCGTCAGGTATTTCAAAGAAGGTTGACAAGAGCTATGCTACAATCAACGGTACAAAGTACGATGTTGCAAACGTTGCAGTTGGCGATCTTGTAAGCGGTACACAATCAACATTCTATACAGATATGTTCGGTCGTATAGCTTATATTGAATCAGCAGGCGGAAGTGTTCTTCAGTCAGGCGAAAAGTATGGTTGGATTATGAACGGCTATGATTCAGAAGACGGTAGCGGTTACATTATTGAAATGATGACTCAAGACGGTAAGTCAGCTGAATATAAGCTTGGTTCAAGTGTTGATTACTGGGCTCCTACAGCAACAGCTGCTACAACACTTTCTTCAAAAGAAGAGGCTAAGTCAACAATTTCAGCTCTTGTAAGTGCAAATTCATTTATGAAACTTTCATCTGATGCAAATGTTGCAATTAGACTTGTAAAGTATAAAGTTAATTCAAGTGGCAATATTACAAGATTATATTGTGCAGTTAATGCTAAAACAGTTTCTGACGACAAGGCTCTTAGAATTAATCCAACAAACTTAAAGAGTACTTCGGTTGTATCTGGTCTTGTTGGCGGATATAAGATTGGTGACGGTATTGTTGAAATGTCAGTTCCAAAGACTGCAGAAGATATGAAAAATGCAGACAACTATAAGGTTGGTACAGTAAATTCAGGTTCTTATGTGGTAAGAGAAAACGGTTCAAGCCGTGATTTCGTTGTTGGTCAATTTGAAAATACAAATGTCCCTACAATTCTTATCAACTTTACTTCAAGTGCGGATGCTCTTGCAGCAGTAAAGGATATTGATACGGCTGCTAACAATCCTACAATGGTCGTTAATGAAATTGAAACTGGTGTTGATGATGATGACAACACAGTTTACACAATCAATGGTTACTTTAATGGTGCAGAAGTATCTCTTACAACAACAAAGAATGCTGTTTTAGGTAAGTTGAATAACAAGGGTAAGAATAACGGCATTATTGCAGACCAGGGTGGTAGCAAGTTCTATTCAACAACAGATATTTGGAATGCACAATCTGGTGCTAAATTAACTGATTACTTATCAGAGGGCGATTATATTCTTTATGATGGTGGAGATAGAATTGTCTTGGTACTTGACGCAGATGATGTGTATAAACAAGTATATGAAGGTAAGACTGTAGCCGATGCTCTACCGTTTGGTGCATATAACCAATTTATTGCTCGTAATATGATGGTATATGGTGCAGTGCTTTCATCAGATCTTGATGATGAGGCTAAGGTTGGAATTGATGCAAGTGCATTGAATACTCTTCAATTCGACTCATCAAAGCTTATGGATACTATTGAAATCAATATAAAGACCGGTAAGGCTTCTATTGATACAGACGGTAGTGAGATTTCAGATCTTGAGCCATATGATTCTGAAACAAAAACAGGTGATTATGCAATAGCAAGATTCTGTGATAAGGGTGCTCTACAAGAAATCGTTATTTACAGATTTGTAAACTAATTTCTGAACATAATAATACAATAACGGACGCGAATGCGTCCGTTATTTTTATGGCGAAATTAAATATAAGATTGCAATTATAATACAACAATATTACATTTTGGTTACATTTCACAAAATTCACTTATTACGATTGTATATTATTGATAAAGCGGAAAAAATAATAAGTTTTATTGTGCAAAATGTTACGCAAAAGACTTGCAAAGTATAGGTGTTTTGTGATAAAATAATAATGTACAGTTAAAGATATTAATTTACAATTTGTCTGTGCGGTCAACAGCACAAAAACACAGAAAAAAGTCTTTACAACAAGACTTATATGGTGTATAATAAAGACAAAACAAAATAAAACCAAAAAAAACAAAGAAAAGAGGGAAAACAAATGTATAAGTCTGACTTTGAAATTAAGAAAGAATTATGCGAAATCGGAAGGAGAATTTATAATGACGGTTTTGTTGCCGCAAATGACGGTAACTTCTCAGTCAAAATTGATGACAACACTTACTATGTTACACCGACAGGCGTAAGTAAGGGCTTCATGACTCCTGAAATGATTTGTAAAGTTGATGGACAAGGTAATCTAAAAGAGGCTAACGGCCCTTGGAAACCTTCATCAGAATTCAAAATGCACTTGAAGGTTTATCAGCAAAGACCGGACGTAAATGCCGTTGTTCATGCTCATCCTCCGATTGCAACTTCATTTGCTATCGCAGGTATTCCGCTTGACAAGCTAATTATGCCGGAAGCTATCATCTTCCTTGGTGCAGTGCCAATCGCACAATACGGTACACCGTCAACAATGGAAATTCCTGAATCACTTGAACCATATCTTCAAGATTATGATGCAATTCTACTTGCAAACCACGGTGCACTTTCATTCGGTTGTGACCTAAACACAGCATTCTTCAGAATGGAATCAACAGAATTTTACGCAAAGCTACTTTTCTATGCAAGAATGCTTGGCGGTGAAAAGGAAATCCCTTGCGGTGAAGTTAAGAAACTTGTTGAACTTAGAAAGCAATTCGGCGTTCCGGGTAAGCACCCTATGGAAAAGCTTTGTCCGGGTTGTTATGAAGGTGACGATACTTGCTCAATGTCACCGACAGAGGCTAATGAAAAGTACGGCGTAGAATCATCAGCCGCTTATCATGGTTTCCAACCGCTTCCTTCACAGGTTTGCCCGACTCCTTCATCATCAAATAAGGATATGGAAAGCCTTGTTGCAGAAGTAACAAAGAAAGTTATGGAACAACTTAATAAATAAGTAACGGAGAAACATCATGAAAACTATTGATGAACTTGTCGATGAGTTGGCAGTACGCCTTAACTCTGGACAAACCGTTAAACAAAAAAAAGTCGCAAAACCTGTTTCTGCTCATAAACCGGAAGTGAAAAAAGAGTGTAAAAAACAATGTAAGTGCGGCGGAAATTGCAAACATGAAAGTCCCGAAAAGATGACTATTGCTATGGCGAAAGAACTTGCCGAGGCAGTTGAAAAAGCGGCAACGATTTTGGGAGTTAAAGTGGTTGTTGCAATTCGTGACGAGGGTGCAAATCTTGTACTTCTTCACGCAATGGATGATAGTTACATAGCAAGCGTTCAGGCGTCACAGGATAAGGCTTATACAGCCGTAGCATTGAAAATGCCTACACATATCGCACTTGATGAATCAAGAGGCGGTTCGCTTGACGGACTTACAAACGGAAACGGAATATTGCTGTTGGGCGGAGGTTATCCGCTTAGAACAGACAAAAAAATATACGGCGGAATCGGAGTTTCGGGCGGCACAAAAGAACAAGATACAACTCTTGCAATGGTTGCCGACGCGTATTTTAAAGCCCGATTTGCTTGAGGAGGTTGGAAAAGTTAATGGTAGATGAAAAGCAAGTAAGCGAAATCGTTAAAAACGTTATTGCCGGAATGGATATTTCATCATTCGATAACAAGCCTGCAAGAAAACAGCTTGGTGTATTCGATACAATGGAAGAGGCCATTGCAGCTTGTAACAAAGCTTACACGACCTTTAGACATTATAATAAAGAACAAAGGGAAAATATTATAAAGGAAATCAGACGTCTTACTCATGAAGAGGCTGAACCAATGGCTAAGTTGGCTGTTGAGGATACTAAAATGGGTAATGTTTATCACAAGATTTTAAAGCATCACCTTGTTGCCGATAAAACTCTTGGTACATCTGACCTTGAAACCCGTGCACTATCCGGTGACAGAGGTCTTACACTTGTTGAGATGGCTCCGTTCGGAATTATCGGTGCAATCACACCGTCAACAAACCCAAGCTGTACAGTTATTTGTAACAGTATCTGTATGCTTGCAGGCGGTAACGGTGTTATATTCAATCCGCACCCGCACGCAAAGAGAATTTCAGCATATGCTGTTGACCTTGTCAACAGAGCTATTCTTGCGGCAGGCGGTCCGGAAAATATCGTATGTACAGTAAAAGAACCGACAAGAGAAACTTCTGCTAAGATGGTTAATGACCCATCAGTAAGAATGCTTGTTGCAACAGGCGGTCCGGGCGTTGTTAAAATGCTGCTTTCAAGCGGAAAGAAAGCTATCGGCGCAGGCGCAGGTAACCCTCCTGTTGTTGTTGATGATACTGCCGACATTCCAAAGGCGGCTAAAGATATTATCGACGGATGTACATTTGATAACAATCTTCCTTGTATCGCTGAAAAAGAATGTTTCGTAATGAAAAATGTTGCGGACGAGCTTATTCAGAATATGTTGAAGAACGGTGCTTACCTAATCAATGCGGCACAAGTTAAACAACTTGAGGACGTTGTCCTTGTTTGGTCAAAACCTAAAAAAGAGGGCGAACAACCAAAACGTGTTATCAATAAGGATTGGGTTGGACGTGACGCAAAGAAGATTCTTGCTCAAATCGGTATCAATGTCGGTGACGATATTAGATGTATCATTTGTGAAACAGAGTTTTCACAGGCATTTGTTCAGACAGAACTTATGATGCCGATACTTCCTATCGTCAGAGTAGATACATTCGACGAGGCTGTTGAAATGGCTGTTAAGGCTGAACACGGCAATCGTCACAGCGCTCATCTTCATTCAAAGAATGTTGACCATATGACGCAATATGCAAAAGCAATCTGTACAACAATATTTGTTAAGAATGCTCCGTCATATGCAGGTATCGGCTTTAATGCTGAAGGTTGGACAACCTTTACTATTGCCGGTCCGACAGGTGAGGGTATCACTTCTCCGAGAAGTTTTACACGCCAGAGAAGATGCGTACTTTCAGACGCACTTAATATCATATAAAAAGGAGTGAAAACCTTGAATATAAACGAAAATGATGTAGCAAAGCTTGTACAACAGGTTTTGCAAGAAATGACAAGCGGTGCTCCTGCATCAGCTCCAAAAGCACAAGCAGCTCCGAGCGGTGACATTCCAAAGACTGCAAAAGTTGCTATGATGACAGAATTAAAGCACTTTGAAATTCAGGAATACCCAATCCCTGAGTTGGGTGATGACGATATTCTTGTAAGAGTTGAAGGCTGCGGTGTTTGCGGTACAGATGCTCACGAATATAAGAATGACCCATTCTCACTTATCCCTGTTGTTCTTGGACACGAGGGTACGGGTGAAATCGTAAAGATGGGTAAAAACGTTAAGAAAGACAGCGCAGGTAAGCCTTTAAACATCGGTGATAAGGTTGTTACTTGTATGATTTTCAAAGACGATCCTGATATTACAATGTTTGACCTGAACAAGAAGAACGTAGGCGGAGCTGATGTATACGGACTTCTTCCAGACGATGATGTTCATCTGAATGGATGGTTCTCAGATTACATCCTGATCCGTGAGGGATCTACAGTATTCAACGTAAGTGATCTGGATCTGAAATCCCGTGTACTGATCGAGCCATGTGCAGTACTTGTACATGCAGTAGAAAGAGCTAAGACAACAGGAATCTTAAGTTTCAACAGCAGAGTTGTTGTTCAGGGCTGCGGACCGATTGGACTGATCTGCATTGCAGTACTCCGTACTATGGGGGTTGAACATATCTGCGCAGTAGACGGAAATGAGAAACGTCTTGAATTTGCCAAGAGAATGGGTGCAGACACAAGCGTTAACTTCATGAACTTTAAGGGAATCGAAGCACTGACAGAAGCTGTAAAAGAAGCTCAGGGCGGACATCTTGCAGATTTCGCATTCCAGTGCACAGGAAACCCGAAAGCTCATGCAAACATTTATAAATTTATCCGCAATGGTGGTGGTCTTTGTGAACTTGGCTTCTTCATTAATGGTGGAGATGCTACAATTAATCCGCACTTTGACCTCTGCTCCAAAGAGATCAATCTGGTTGGTTCCTGGGTATATACTCTGAGAGATTATGTAACAACCTTTGATTTCCTTAAGAGAGCAAAAGCAATTGGTCTTCCGATGTCTGAACTGATCACAGATAAGTTCCCGTTAGAGCAGATCAATGAAGCTCTTCAGACAAACCTGGCAATGACAGGACTTAAGATCGCAGTTGTAAACAAATAGTTACTGTTCACCGGTAATATCCCGCAAAGAGTATTGCTGTGAACGGAGTGAACAGTAGCAACAAATAATAAGCCTGGCAATAGAGGAGAAAAGAAATGGCAGAAGCTGTAGGAATTTTAGAGGTATTCGGGCTGGCGACAGCCTTTGTAGCAGGCGATGCCGGATGTAAGGCAGCAAATGTCCGCCTGGAGGTTTTTGATAAAAACAAACCAGCCAATGCTGACAGCCTGCCGGTACCGCTCCTTGTCTGCATTAAATTCAGAGGAAGTGTAACTGATGTTACAGCGGCTGTGGAAGCAGGCATGGAAGTTGCAAACAGAATGACTGGTGTGGTACAGCATTATGTGATCCCGAACCCGGAAGAGGGAACGGAAAAAATGCTGAAGATCAGCGCCCTGGATAAGGATTAGCAGTTGCATATCCATTGGGCATCAGTTAAAATATAATCAGATATTTATTTGTAGATTCAGGAGGAAGCAGAAATGGCACAGGAAGCATTAGGAATGGTAGAAACCAGAGGACTTACAGCAGCAATTGAAGCAGCTGATGCAATGACAAAAGCAGCTGAAGTAGCATTAGTAGGAACAGAGAAGATCGGATCCGGACTTGTAACAGTTATGGTACGCGGAGACGTAGGAGCTGTTAAGGCAGCAGTAGAAAGCGGAAGCGCAGCAGCATCCAGACTTGGCGAATTAGTTGCTACTCATGTAATTCCGAGACCTCATACAGACGTAGAGAAAATCCTTCCAAGCATCTGACCAGCAGATTGAGAAGTGTAAAAAAGGAGTTCGCTCATGAGTAAATCATATGGATTTATAGAAATCACTGGTGTCGTTGCAGCAATCGATGCACTGGACATCATGTGCAAAACTGCAGACGTTGAGCTGGCGTCATGGGAACGTAAGCTGGGCGGACGACTGGTTACTATTATAGTTGAAGGCGATGTATCTGCCGTTACAGAAGCAGTAAATGCAGCAGCGACAGGTGCGATCAAGAAACCGGTAAGTTATGCAGTAATTGCACGTCCCCATGAAGAAATCGTCAGAATGGTGGAATTAAGTGCAAGTCGCTGGAAGAACAATCAGGGGGATGAATAATGGCTGAAGAGAAGAAACCGGAAGCAGATAAAAATGCCCCTAAAAAGGCAGCCGCTCCAAGAAGAACGAAAGCAAAAACTTCTTCAAAACCGGAAGTAAAAGCTCAGACGGCAGATACGGCGGCAGAAACAGCAAATAAAACAGAATCCCAGAAAGAACAGATAAAGGAAACAGTATCTCATAAGGAGGAAAAAGTTATGACACAGGAAGCATTAGGAATGGTAGAAACCAGAGGACTTACAGCAGCAATTGAAGCAGCTGATGCAATGACAAAAGCAGCTGAAGTAGCATTAGTAGGAACAGAGAAGATCGGATCCGGACTTGTAACAGTTATGGTACGTGGAGATGTAGGAGCTGTTAAATCAGCAGTAGAAAGCGGAAGCGCAGCAGCATCCAGACTTGGTGAATTAGTTGCTACACACGTAATCCCAAGACCACATACAGATGTAGAGAAAATCCTGCCTGTATTAAAATAGTAATCCATCGTAACTGTCCGGTATCTGCACAGCAGACTGCCGGATGGTTATAATCCGTCATATTTGACAGAAAGCAGGTGTATTCTTGGAATCTAATAATATTGAACTGATTACCAGAATGGTCATTCAGGCAATCAATCAGAATGAAAAAAAAGGCGATGGATTCATGGTTCCCATCGGGGTTTCCGCAAGACACATTCACCTGACACAGGAACATGTAGAAGCATTGTTCGGACCCGGATATCAGCTTACGAAGAAGAAAGAGCTGATGGGAGGTCAGTTTGCTTCTAATGAAACAGTTACCATTGTGGGACTGAAACTTCGTGCCATTGAGAATGTAAGAATCCTTGGACCGGTGCGTAAAGCTTCACAGGTTGAGGTATCTGCGACAGATGCCATTAAGCTTGGAATGAATGTTCCGGTTCGCGAATCCGGAGACGTTGCAGGAAGTGCACCAATCGCAATCGTAGGTCCAAAAGGAGCCGTTTATCTGAAAGAGGGATGTATCGTGGCAATGCGCCATATACATATGTCTCCGAAAGATGCACAGGCTGCAGGTGTGAAGGACGGCGATATCGTATCAGTAAAGGCAGATAATGAGAGAGGAACCATCTTCAATCAGGTCAAGATCCGTGTAGACGACAGCTTTACACTGGAAATGCATATTGATACAGATGAAGCAAATGCAGCAAAGATTGCTACAGGCACTACCGTAACAATAATTAAATAATATCGGGGGCCAAAGGTCAAAAAGCCGTTCGTGCCTGCACGATAAGGTTTTTGAACAGAAACCCTTAAGCGTTAATTGGGGGCAGAAGTATTTGCCCCCAATATTATTATCAGAAACAATTTGGAGGCTCATATGATCGTAGGCAAAGTTGTAGGAAGTGTGGTATCCACACGAAAGAGTGAGAAGCTGATTGGAAGTAAATTTATGATTATCGAGCCTGTGCATCATATGAAAGGCGACCTGAGCCAGCTGGTTGCGATCGATATGATCGGAGCCGGAGTTGGTGAATATGTATTGGTGGCACAGGGAAGCGCAGCAAGAATAGGCTGCGGCGTAGAAACAGCACCGGTAGATGCCGCAATTGTCGGTATTATTGATGACGGTGCAGGATTGGAGTAACGCCATGGAAATCAAAGAATTACAGGATATTATACAGCAGAATGGTGTGGTAGGTGCCGGCGGAGCCGGATTCCCTACTTATATGAAGCTTACAGACAAGGCCAATACCATTCTTATGAACTGTGCAGAGTGTGAACCATTACTGAAATTACACAGACAGTTATTGGAAAAACACGCATATGAAATTATGAAAACATTCCATATGATCCAGGAGACGGTTGGTGCTTCTGAAGCAATTATTGGAATTAAGAAGTCTTATGTACAGACAATTCATGCATTAAATCAGCATATTGAAGAATTTCCTGGCATGAGGCTGCATCTTCTGGACGAAGTTTATCCGATGGGAGATGAGGTTGTACTTATTTATGAGGCAACCGGAAGAGTAGTACGGCCGGGAGGACTGCCGATCGAGCAGGGAGTAGCCGTATTTAACGTTGAAACTGTATACAATGTATATCGTGCTGTGGAAGAGAAGCAGCCGGTTACAGACAAATATGTATCTGTTGTTGCAGAAGTAAGTGATCCTGTTACAGTGAGAGTTCCCCTGGGATGTACTCTGGAGGAAGTGGTAGCACAGGCAGGCAGCACAACAGTGAAGGATCCTGTCTATTTCGTAGGCGGCCCGATGATGGGGCGTATCGGAAATGGTTCAGATCCGGTGACAAAGACAACAAATGCGATTTTGGTCCTTCCAAAAGACCATCTTATTGTAGCGAAGAAGCAGCGGACTTCTTCCATAGATTTAAAACGTGCAGCATCTATCTGCTGCCAGTGCAATACCTGTACAGATTTATGTCCGAGACATAATCTGGGACATCCGATCGATCCGGCGAAATTTATGAGAGCTGCATCAAATAATGATTTCAGAGACCTGAATCCATATATAGATGCTTCCTTCTGCAGTTCCTGCGGTGTATGTGAGATGTACTCATGTCCGCAGAGTCTTGCACCGAGAAGTCTTCTCGCAGATATGAAGGGCGGTCTGAGAAAAGCAGGTATCCGTCCTCCGCAGGGTGTACAGCCGAAACCGGTACAGGAATCCAGAGAATACCGTAAGGTTCCGGAAGAACGTCTGATGGCGCGACTTGGTCTTACGAGATATGACAAGGATGCTCCTCTGAAAGAAGAACTTGTACAGGTTAAGAAAGTAAGGATATTATTGAGCCAGCACATCGGAGCACCTGCACAGGCAGTGGTCAAAGCCGGTGATGAGGTAACAAGAGGGCAGATGATCGCACAGCCGGCACAGGGCTTAAGCGTTGGTATTCATGCTTCTGTCAGCGGTAAAGTAACAGAAGTAACAGACCGTTACATTATTATTGCAGTAAAGTAGAAAGGACGTGCACAAAATGAGTAAAGCAATCGGAATGATTGAATTTAAAACCACATCTACAGGCGTTACTGCAGCAGATGCTATGGTAAAAACATCTGAGGTAGAGATCGTCGAGGCACAGACCGTATGTCCTGGTAAATATATTGCAATTATTACCGGTGACTTAAGTGCGGTAAAGGCCGCCGTTGATACGGCAGTAACTACATATGAGGATAAATGCATTGACAGCTTTGTGCTGGGCAATCCGCATGAATCCATTTTCCCGGCAATTTACGGAACTACTCAGGTAGAAGATATCAGTGCGCTGGGAATTCTTGAAACTTATGATGCAGCTTCCATTATCGAAGCAGCAGACCAGGCAGCTAAGACTGCGATCGTAGATCTGATAGAACTTCGTATTGCCAAAGGTATGTGCGGAAAATCATATATGATGATCACCGGTGAAGTTTCTGCGGTAGAGGCTTCCATTGACAGGGCAAAAGAACTTGTAGCTGCCAAGGGTATGTACC
>ERZ826220.2939-NODE-2939-length-13806-cov-6.019708_pt1 | contig 13806 bp, 8 predicted proteins | sample MGYA00519927_ERZ826220 | MGnify/ENA primary metagenome ERZ826220 (study PRJEB31778, sample SAMEA3449225) | human gut metagenome | biome: human gut; feature: human-associated habitat; material: faeces | place: United Kingdom | collected 2010/2012 ...
CTTCTGGATGGAAAGCTCTATTAGCTAATTTATATGGTTCTGATACATGCATGACCTTTTCTACAGCTGGATCAACTTCAATTGATTCTGGATCTACTTTTGTTGTATCTCCAATGAGTCCCATTATTGTTTGATTTTCTCCTTTTGAAACATGAACTTGTAGTCCTTTTTCTTCAATAGTTTTTTCAATTCTTGCCACATCTTCAGTTTTAGCTTCTTGTTTTAATACAATAATCATTTTCTTTTTCCTCCTTTATAAACAAAAAAACTCATCCTATAAAGGACGAGCTCTATTCCCGTGGTACCACCTTTTTTCACCTAAAGGTCACCCTTTAAGCCTCATCAAGTACAATCATACTCTCATCATGTAACGGTGATCACCGGAGATGCCTACTCAATTCAACATTCTACTCATAGCTGTATTCACAAATGACGCCAAATCTTTTTCCACCAACCAAAGACTCTCTATATTTTAATCATTTGTTACTAGGTCTAGTCACTGTATTTATGTTTATTCTACTTGACATCGTTTCCTGTGTCAATCATTATTTAACTTCTTAACCACCTCTAATAATTCTTCATCACTATAAACAACAAAATCAATAAAAGAAGTATCCTTTTCTTGTTTTTGATGATTATACCAAATCGTCTTTACTCCTGCTTGATAAGCTCCCATCATATCTATTTCATAACCATCTCCTACATAGTAACTATCATTTCCTTGAATTAATTCAAAGATTTCTTTTTGTGGTTTTTGATAACCTACTTTTTCTGAAATTATAATAGGAAAATCAATGATTGGAAATAATGAATTAATTTTATTCATTTGTATTTTTTCTTTTCCATTAGTAATAATACCATAAGAAATATTCTTTTCTTTTAAGTAGTTAAAAAGTTCTTTCATTGTAGAAGATAATGTTAAATGTGCTTGTTGATCTTCATAGACTTTTTGAAAATCAAGTGCTTGTTGATTTGTAATGAATTGATGAAAATCTTTAAAAGCATTCTTTAAACGATAAGTAGATAATTCATCTTTTGTTATTAATTTATTTAAATATTTTGGGTAAATTTCATTACTATAGATTCTACTTTGTTTCCATAAAGCATATATATCAAGATCTTCATGAAATACTTTTTGATAAGCTTTATAAAAAGGATCATATAAACGATAAAGTGTATCGTCTAAATCAAAATAAATAACCATATCTCCTCCTAAAAGAAAAAACAGGTCACCCTGTTTCTTCTTGGTTGGTTCTCTTTTTATATTATGACAAGTGGAAAGTAAGTTTATATGAAGTAGCCAACCTCTACTATTTTTCTCACATTTATTTTACCTCTTTTGATTTAAAAAGTCTACTTTTTATCAATATTTTTTATTATGGTCGAATAATTTCAACAAACTTAAAAGTATCATTTTCAAATGTAAAATGTAATATACAACAATTAGTAAGGCCTCCACTTTTTAATACTTCTCCAGGATCAATAACAGTGGATAAAAAACACATACAAGCACCAGCATGTGAAAGAGCAAGAACTGTTTGATGATCTTCTTTATCCATCACATCTGTAAGTGTTTCTTTTAATCTTTTTTGTACATCTTCTCTTCTTTCTCCACCATAATGTGGAAATAAATCATCATAACCAAAATCATCAAACTTAGGGTTTAAATCTTCACTTTCTCCTTCAAATAAACCAAAATTTCTTTCTTTTAATCCCTTCAATCTTTTATAATAATGGTCTCCAATAATAAGTTCAATCGTATCGCAACATCTTTCTGATGTACTACTATAATAATGGTCAAAAGAAATATCCTTTAAGTATTCTTTAGCTTTTAAAGCTTGTTGTTTTCCTAATTCAGTTAATGGTGAATCACACCATCCTTGAATTCTTCTTCTAACATTAAATAATGTTTGTCCATGTCTCATTAAATATAAATCTTTTTTCATAAAAATTCTCCTATCCAAAAATTTCTTGAATGACTTCTAATAAATCTTTTTGTTCTTCATTCATGGGTATACAAGTATTAATTTCTTGATAATATTTTTTCAACAAATCATTATTTCCTATTTGTTGTAAAGTTGTCATTATTTTGTAATAAAGCATAAAGCGATATTGTGGATAATTCTTACAAAGCTCTTTTATTTCTTCATCTAAATTTTCTTGAGTATATTTTGTAAGGGTGCTTAAAACATCCATTTGAATTTCTACATATCTTAAAGAAAGAGCATACTCATTTTGTAGTTCTTTTAAAAGTGAATAAATTTTTGTAAGAAAAGAACCTTGATGTTCAACATAATCAATTTCTTGGAAAACACGTGTAAAAAATTGTTCCAAATCAATACCATAAGGACTAAACGTATTTTGTAAGTCTTGATTTTTTTCATGTTTCATTTTGATTAAACGCTTCATGATACTTTGTGTTTGTTCAAGCAAATCATAATAATCATGATCTTTTTGAATCAAATCAATAATATCACTAGCTATATAGTTTTTATCTGGAACTTGATGAATATCTTCATGATGTTCAATGACTTTAACAATATAATAAACAAGTGCATCATCGTCAAACATTTCATTTTTTTCACCTAATCGATCTAATTGTTGATCATATTTTTCATCAAAATATGCAATTGTTTCATCAGTATCTTTACAATCATTATAGTAATTTAAAACTTCTTCATATTTTATATCAATATCATTATGATGAAGTTCTTTTTCTATCATATGATATGTCAAATTTTGAAAAAGCTTTTGTTTTTCATTTAAGTAAGTTTGATTATCTTTGTATTCTTTTTTTAATGTATGTATTGTTGTCTTCATAAAAAACCTCCTGCACTATTTTAACACATTTAAAATAAAAAAAATACGATAAATCATTACCGTATTTCTTCTAAAAATTAAAACTCATTTTTTCTTCTATAAAATCTAAGTCCAAATAAAATTCCACCCAATGAAGATATCAATAACATAAGATTTTCTAAAATTTGTGTATCATCACCCGTTTTAGCTTTTTTAGATTCTTGCTTTGGAGTTTGATCAGATTTATTTTCTTTAGTTTCTATTTTATTTTCTTCATAATTATTTGTATATTCAATAGTTGTTGTTTCATCTTTTTCTACATTGAGATTTGCTGCTACATCACCTTTTTCTTTTCCATCTATGATAGATACTATATGAGTAAGCTTGTATCCTTGAACATCATCAGTAAGCTCTTTGACTGTATATTTACCAGCAACTTTTGTTAACTCTAACATCCACTTTCCACTATTTTCATCATACTCAAAATCATTTAATGAATAGACCTTTTTATCTTGTGTATCTTTGTCTATAACTTCAAATTTTATAGATTTTTCTGCTTGTTCTTTTGAAATATTACCTTTTACAATTTTAGCAATCACAAGTTTCCCTGGTTTAGCTTTATCTTTCATAATAATCTTATTGTTTTGATAGTCAACAACTTTACCATCTTTCCCAACAACAAATGTTATTGGCTTAGCTATTTCATAACCTTTTGGTGCGTTTACTTCAATTAATGTATAAGTTCCAGGTACTAATTTTAAATTATAAGAATTTTTACCATCCGTTATCCAGTGAGCAATTTCTTCATTTGCTTGATTAATAACTTTAAGCTCTGCACCTGCTATTTTTTCATCATTTTCTTTGTCTACTTTATCAACTTTTACATCATAAGTTGTTAATTCATAAGTATTTTCAAAAGCTACTGTTGCTGTAGTTACTTTTTCTACATCAACATCTACACTTTTACCTTCATTTACTTCATTTCCTATCATGTAGATTGTTTTTACAAGGGTATAACCATGTATATCATCAACAAGTTCTTTGACAGTATAACCTCCTGTATTTTCTTCTAATTCTAGAATCCAACGATTTCCATCATAAATAAAATCATTTAATGAATATATATGAGATTTTTGTGTATCATTTTGTGTTACTTCAAACTTTATTGAATCACCAATTTGTTCCTTTGATAAATTTCCTTGAATTGTTTTAGTAATAACCAATTTACCTATAGGTTGATCTTTCATGATAACTTCATTGACCACTTTATCATTGATTTTTACTTTTCCATCTTTTGTAACCACAAATTCGATAGGATTCGCAATTTTATAACCATCAGGTGCAGTTATTTCAGTTAAACTATAATTTCCATATCCAAGATTAACCTTTTGTCCATCCTTTGATGAATCAATACTAATAATTTCACCTGTATCCTTATTTTGGATTTGTAAACTAGCGCCCTCAATATCTTCATTATTTAAGATATCTTGTTTACGAATAGAGACTTCATATAATTTTGGAGTATAACTATTTTTAAAAGCTACATTTCCTTTACCTTGATCTTCAATTTGTATACTTTCTGTTTTTTTACCTTCTACTTCTTGTCCGTTTATTATAAAAGTTGTTTTAACTGTATAATCTTCTATTGATGAATTTGTTTCTTCAACTGTATATTCTCCAGCTAAAACATCCAATTCTTTCGTCCAAATTTTGTTTACTTCATCATAAGAAAAATCATCTAAAGTATATTTATCTACTTTGTTTGTTTTTTGATTTGTTACTTTAAAAGTAATCTTTTGTGCATCTTTTTTGGGAATATCCCCTTCTATTGTTTTAGTAAGAATTAATTTAGCTTGTGTTTTTTCATCTTTCATAGTGATTTTATTTTCACTCATGCCTTCAATCTTACCATTTTCATTCACTGTAAAATCAATAGGATCCGCCACTCTATAACCATAAGGAGCTTCTTCTTCAATAAGAGTATATTTCCCAGGAGATAATTTTAATTTATGCGTTTTTTCATCATCTTGACCAGAAATCCATCTTTCTACTAGATTACCTTCTTCATCAATTACTTTTAACTTCGCACCATCTACTTCTTTTGTACCAGAAATATCTGTCTTATCTATTTCAACATCAAACACATTTAAATCATAATTATTTTCAAATTCAATAAATGTCGTTTTATCTTTTTTAACAGTAACCTTTTCTGCTATTTTATCTGTTACCTTTTCTTTTATTTCACCATTTTCATTTATTTGATATTGAGTTAAAGATAATTTATGCCCTTTTATAGACGTTACTAATTCTTCAACTTTATATCCTCCTGCAACTTGTATTAATTCCTTTGTCCATTTTTTATTACTTTCATCATAATTAAAGTCTTTTAATGAATACGTATTTACTTCTTTCGTTGAATTATTTGTTACTTTAAAACTTATAACTTTTTCAGCTTGTTCTTTATTGATTGAACCAGTAACACTTTTACTAATTACTATTTTTCCAGGTTTTGCCTCATCTTTCATGATGACTTTATTTGTTTTACTATAAGTACCATCCTTACCTTTTATAGATATTTCTCCATTTTTAGAAACTTTAAAATAAATATCATCTGCTTTTTTATAACCGTCAGGTACTACTTCTTCAATAAGTATATACTCACCAAACGGTAATGAAACAGTATGTGTCTTATCTTTTTCACTGACCCATGGAGCTACTTCTTCTTTTGTTTTTTGATTTACTATTTTAAGTGTTGCTCCAGCAATTTCCTTTTCATTTGTTAGATCTTGTTTGCTTATAGCTACTTCATATGGTTTTGGAGTGTAACTATTTTTAAAGGCTACAGTTACTTCACCTTGATTTTCAATTTGTATACTTTCAGTTTTTTTACCTTCTATTTCTTGTGTATCAATTTTATAAGTTGTTTTTACTGTATAACCTTCCACTGACGAATTTGTTTCTTCAACTGTATATTCTTCAGCTAAAACATCTAACTCTTTTGTCCAAGTTTTACTTGCTTCATCATACGAAAACTCATCTAAAGTATATTTATCTGTCTTCTTTGTTTCTTGATTCATTACTTTAAATGTAATCTTTTTGGCATTTTCTTTAGAAATATTCCCTTCTACTGTTTTAGTTAGAATAAGTTTACCTTTTTCGATATGTTTGTCTTCCATGATTATTGTATTTTGATCATTGCCAACTATATTACCATCATTATCCACAACAAACGTAATATCATCAGCTACCATATATCCCTCTGGTGCTTTGGTTTCTTTTAAAACGTATGTTCCTGGTTCTAGTTTAACTTTTCCTGGATTATTATTTTCGCCAGTTATCCAACTTTTTACAGTTTCATTTGTATCTTTATTAATAATACTTAGGTGTGCGTTCTTCAATTCAGATTTCGTCTGTGCATCTATTTTACTAATTTCAATAGTATTTTCTTTTGTTGTTCCTTTTTCGTTAGAAATTGTATAAAAATGCATTGCTTGTGTTTTATCAATAAGTGTTACAGGATAAGTATTATCTCCTTCTTTAATAGCTTCAGGATAATTTTCTTCACTATTTCCTTTAAATATAAAATAATGTGGTGTAGCATCTAATTTATAATTATCAGGTGCTTCTGTTTCAATAATTCTATAAAGAACATTTCTACTCAACCCAGAAAAAGTAAGATAACCCGTTGGTAATGTTTCGCCCTCTGCTTTTAATTTTGTAGCAGTTGTTTCAAAATTACTATCATAAGTTACTTCACTACAACTAAATTTTGCTTTTTCTAAAGCATCTGTTTTATCACATTTATACAGTTTAATACTAACGCCTTTACCTGTAGATGACCCTGAGCTTTCAAATACTTTTCCCTTTAAATTAACTCGTGTCTCAAACTCTGATACATTTCCTTTTCCTCTTAATGAGCATTTATTATAAGCATTTGTTTCATTTAAAGCATTATTATCATCACCAACTGGTAAATTGACAGTTGCTTCATATTCAAGAATAATCTTTTCTTCGTCAGGAATCATAATTGTTAATACATGATTCATTTCATCATAACTTACTTGTTTAGAATTGGCTCTTTTACCGTTAATTGTTAAGCTATTCATATAATAATCTAAAGCACTTCCCATTTCATCGATAAGTTCTATATCTTTTCCTTCATTTAATTTAAGTGCACCTTCATTAACAGTAATTGTATATTTAACATTTGGCGCTGTATCTTGTGAATAAGAATATTTTTTATTTAAAATATTATCTTTTGACAAATCAAGCCATCGACTAGCACTTGATTTAGAAATACTTTGATCAACTGACAAGGAAGCATTATTCTTATATTCTTTATTTCCTATTGCACTAGAAATATCTATAATGCTTGTTTTATACATTAATTTCATATAATTTGTTTTTAAATAATCTAATGCTTTATTTGTAAAAATAAATTTAATATTCTTATTTTCATTTTCTATTTGAATATCTTTAATAATGTCTTCATTTTTTACTTCATTTCCCCATTGCCCAACTGTATACACTTCTAATGAACTATTTACATACTGTGTATTATCTGGAAGAGAATCTATAATAAAAACTTCTTTTGCATCATTTGGTACTTTCTTAACTGTTAATGCCCATGCCATTTCATCTTTTTTACAATTTCTATTCCAATCAACACTTTTTTCAATCAAACTGTCAATTTTATACTCATAATTAGTACTGCTATCTCCTAATTTTTTTGTTTCATCAAAGCATTCACTTTTATTCGTGTAAGTCTTTGTTTTAGTTGGAACTTCATCTAAAGCTGTAATAACCTTTATAACGATAATTCCTTCATCTACTTTTCCAAAATCGAAAGTTAATTCTTGTTCATTTTGACTAAATGTTGGTATTCCATTAAAACCACTTAAAACCTCAAAATTTTTATAATTCATTCCTTCCGGAATAATATCTTTAACAATTAAATGATTTATACCATTTTCAGGAACATTAATTTTTATTTGCCATGCAACCTTTTGTGAATTTCCTGTTGTTAGACAAGTTTTTTCAATAAATTGATAATTTTCTTTTCCTACTTTAAATGAATCTGTATAATCCGTGTTTTGTGTATTACCAAAAGGATTAATAGTGAACGTATTACTCTTTGTAATAGCTGGCGCATTACTAGAATCTTCACCAAATTTAGTTTGGTAAGTAATCTTGTACTCCTTATCACATCCAGCAGGTACTTGGAAATTTCCAGTTGTTAAACTTTCCCATGTTAATCCTTCAATAGAAGGACTACATTTAAAACTTCCATCAATATATTCACCAATATTATCACCTAACGAATCTTTAATAGTAGAACCACCAATATCAAAATTACCCCCAGGATTTAACGTAACTTCCCAATTGATAACTTTATTACTATCATCACCAGTAACACTATGCTTTTTTTCCGCCCAATTTTTCTTAGTATATTCTAATTTCTTATAAGAATTTTTTTCATTTGTTTGTGTATCACTCTTTACAGTTATGTTATTTCCAACTTTAGAATTCCAATCATCCGGATTATATGCAAAAACATCTTTTTTTACTTTTACTTTATATTTAGCATATAAAACTTCTTTATCATTCATACTTCCAATTGTATATTGAAATTTATTAGTTTCTTTTAAATTATTTGTAACTGTACCAGTATAAGAAATTGTACAGGCTTCATCTGTGTAAAATTGAACATCTCCATCTAATGTCATATTTTCATCCATTTGATCAGTCACAACAACGTTTGTTTGTGAACCAGTTGCTGAAACCTTTAATTTAAATTCTGCAGAAAGATTATCCCCATCACTTATAACCTTTCCTCCTGTTTTTTCAATATCTACCTTATCGTTAGATTTATCACGATCCATATCAATGATAAATTGACCAACACCTGGTAAGTCTAGTTTTCCTTTTCCACCTTCATGATCATTTGTAAACGAATCATTAAGCGTTCCATTGATAATAAGTGAACCATATCTATTTGACTTACTAAAAAATAATTCACTTTGATCTCCTGCATTATATTTAACTGTAATTGTATTACCTTTCACCTCAAAATGTCCTACAGTTTCTGTACCATCTTTTAAATCTTTAACACCTTCCTCCATAGTAATACCATCGGGTAATTGATAAACCATCGTATTATTATCTTTTGTTGGAAACTGATTATCAATAAATCCCCATACTAGTTTGATAGAAATTGTTGAACCATACGGTATTTTGTTTTCTATATTCGGCTGTAAAATATGGTCTCCAATTTTAATATAACTTCTATCAACTACATCACTTGGTAGATTTTTATCAATAAATTGAGATAAATCTACCGATTCTTCAGCAAATGCACTAAATACATTTGTTGAAACTGCTGTTACTATCATGGCTATCACCAATAATAGTGAAAACAACTTCTTCTTTCTATTCATTATTCTTCCTCCCAATTTTACAAAACTATAAAAAAATATTGACGATAAATGATAATTATAAAAAAAGCCGCAAGAAAAGACTAAGTACACATCATCTGCAACTCAGCCAACTTCCTTACGGTTCAGTTCTGTAGCTTTGCGTCACTATTTTTCAATAGTTTTGCCTTTAAAATATATAATTTTTATAAACTAATATTATCACACAATTTCAACAAAAAATATCCTTTACGACCAAAATATGCTTTTTTTCGACCGAAAAATTTTCAACATAATAAAAAGGACTTTTTTGATATAACCATATATCATAAAAAGTCCTTTATAACTATTAAATTTATCTTATTATTCAGCTGAAATAGCTTCTACTGGACAAGTTCCAACACATGCTTGACATCCAATGCATGTATCTTTGTCACATTCCATTTTTCCTTCGTCATCAAATGCTAAAGCTTCTACAGGACAAACACCAGCACATGCTCCACATCCGATACAAGTATCTTTATCTACGTTCATATTTAACTCTCCTTTTCCTTTTTTCCTATAATTAGTATAACACTTTCCACTTTTCAGTCAATACAAAGTCACTATTTTTCATAGCTTTGAATACAACAATTTTCGGGTAACCATGTCATTAATTCTTCATTTGTCATATCTTGAAAATAACTATGAATGACACGCACGATACCTCCATGACAAACAACTAAAATGTTTTTATCAGGATATTTATTTTCAAGTTCTTCTAAAAAACTATACACACGATAGACTACCTGGAATAAAGATTCTCCGCCTGGATAATGGAGTCCATGATTTTGTTTATAATATTGAAATTCTTCATTATTAACAATTCCTTCAAATTTGCCAAAATTGATTTCTTGAATTCTAGAATCTATTTTAATTTCTAATTGATGATTTTCATTTATGATTTTTGCAGTTTCATGTGCTCTTTGAAGTGGTGAAGCAAAAATCATATCTAATGAAATATCTTTTAATTGTTCACTGGCCATTTTAGCTTGTTGCTTTCCTAAAGATGTTAATTCAACATCCGAAATGCCACAAACTTTATTATCAATGTTATAACCTGTTTGACCATGTCTTACTATATATAATTTCATTTTTTTATGTCCTTTATCTTCATTTTGTTTTATGTTATCATATTTTTGGCATTTAGAGAACAAATGAAAAAGGAGAAAATTACATATGGGTGGTATGTTTGGCGTTGTCAGTCGTAAAGACTGTGTCACTGATTTGTTTTTTGGTATTGATTATCATTCTCATTTAGGAACAAAAAAAGGTGGGATTGCAGTTTATGGAGAAAACGGTTTTAACCGTGCAATTCATAATATTTCAAATTCACCATTTAGAACTAAGTTTGAAAATGATATTAAAGAAATGTCTGGAAAAATGGGGATTGGTTGTATTTCAGACAATGAACCTCAACCTCTTTTAATCAATTGTCGTTTAGGTAGTTATGCAATTGTTTCTGTAGGTAGAGTTGCAAATATGGAAGAATTGATTCAAGATGCTTTTGATAATGGGCATACTCATTTTCTAGAGATGTCTGGGGGAGAAGTGAATCAAACTGAATTGATTGCTGCAATGATCAATCAAAAGGATACTTATGTTGATGGAATTATCAATGTTTTAAGAAAAGTAAAAGGTTCTATTTCTTTTATGTTGATGACAAAAGATGGTTTGTATTTAGTACGTGATAAATTAGGAAGAACTCCATTAAATATTGGTAAGGGGGAAAATGGATTCTGTGCTTCGTTTGAAAGTCATGCTTATATCAATTTAGGCTATTCTTTATATAAAGAATTAGGACCTGGTGAAGTTTGTTTTATGACCAGTGAAGAAGTGAAAACACTTGTAGAAGCCAATGATAAAATGAAAATTTGTTCATTTTTATGGGTATACTATGGTTATCCAACAAGTTGTTATGAAGGACGTAATGTTGAAGAAATGCGTTATGAATGTGGTCGTTTAATGGCTCAAAGAGATGATATTAAAGATATTGATCTTGTAGCAGGTGTTCCTGATAGTGGAATTGCCCATGCGATTGGTTATTCAAATGAATCACATATTCAATATGGAAGACCTTTTATTAAATACACACCTACGTGGCCACGTTCATTTATGCCACAAATTCAAGCGGATCGTAATTTAATTGCAAAAATGAAATTAATTCCAATTGCTAGCTTGATTAAAGGAAAATCATTATTATTAATTGATGATTCAATTGTTCGTGGAACACAACTAAGAGATACAACTGAATATTTATATAACTCTGGAGCAAGAGCAGTCCATATCAGACCTGCTTGTCCTCCAATTATGTATGGATGTCCTTACTTAAACTTTTCAAGAAGTACAAGTGATATGGATTTAATTACACGTCGTGTTATTAGAAAACGTGAAGGAGAAAATGATATCAATATGTTAGAAACATATAGTGATCCAGATACTCCTGAATATAATGCAATGGTAGAAGAAATCCGTAAAGAACTTAATTTTACTTCTTTACGTTTTAATCGTTTGGATGATATGCTTCAAGCTATTGGACTTGATAGTGATAAGATCTGTACTTATTGTTTTAATGGTAAAAAATAATACGGAAAGAAATTTCCGTATTTTTTTAAAATATATTTAATAGCTTTCTAAGGAGTGCTATAATATTGAAGAAAAAAAAAAGGAGACTATTATGAAATATTTAATTGACCCAATGGATTTAAGTGTAGAAGAAATTGATGAACTAATTGATATTGCGAATGATATTATTAAAGATCGTACCCGCTATCAAGATGTTTGTCGTCATAAAATTCTAGCTACACTCTTTTTTGAACCAAGTACACGTACAAGACTTTCTTTTGAATCAGCTATGTTATCACTTGGTGGAAGTGTTTTAGGTTTTTCAAGTGCAAGCAATACAAGCGCTTCTAAAGGTGAAAGTGTTAGTGATACTATTAGTGTTGTTTCAAGCTATTGCGATATTATTGCAATGCGTCATCCAAAAGAAGGAGCACCTCTTGTTGCTACAAGAAAAAGTACAGTACCTTTAATCAATGCTGGAGATGGTGGTCATAACCATCCAACGCAAACTTTAACTGATTTACTTACTATTTATAGAGAAAAAGGTAGACTAGATAATCTAACAATTGGTTTTTGTGGGGATTTAAAATTCGGACGTACAGTTCATTCTCTTACAAAAGCAATGTCACGTTATAAAAATATTAAATTCGTGTTTATTGCACCACCTGAACTTAAAATTCCTGAATATTTAAAACATGATTTATTAGATGCTAAAAACTTAGACTACAAAGAAGCAGAAACAATTGAAGAAGTTATTGAAGATTTAGATATTCTTTATATGACACGTGTTCAAAAAGAAAGATTCTTTAATGAACAAGACTATATTCGTTTAAAAGATACATATATTTTAGATTTAAATAAATTAGAAAAATCAAAATCTGATTTAATCGTTATGCACCCATTACCCCGTGTTAATGAAATTGCTATTGAGGTTGATGATGATCCAAGAGCTAAGTATTTTGATCAAGTTCAAAACGGACGTTTTATGCGTATGGCACTTATTTTAAAAATGTTAGGATTGGAAAATGAGGTAGAAAGATAATGAAGATAGATAGTATTAAAAACGGGATTGTTTTAGATCATATTACTGCTGGTAAATCTTTAGAAGTTTATAAAGCACTAGGATTAGATAAATTAGATTGTAGCGTTGCTATTATTAAAAACGTTAAATCTAATAAAATGGGTAAAAAAGATATTTTAAAAATAGATGAAGAATTTGCATTAGATTTTGATGTTTTAGGATATTTAGATCCTAATATTACTGTTTGTATTATTAAAGATGGTAAACTTGTTGAAAAGAAAAAATTGCAACTTCCTCAAAAAATTATTAATGTAGAAAAATGTAAAAATCCTCGTTGTATTACATCTGTAGAACAAGGATTAGATCATGTTTTCTATTTAGCAAATAAAGATAAACGTATTTATCGTTGTCTTTATTGTGAAACAAAAGTTGAAAAAAAATAGAAGCTTTGCTTCTATTTCTATGCTGGAGTAGCTCCAACGGTAGAGCAACTGACTCGTAACCAGTAGGCTGTGGGTTCAAATCCCATCTCCAGCACCATTATTAAAATCAACAATCGTTGATTTTTTTATTATAATAACAAACATCAAATATAAACCTTTTCTTCCCATTTCATCATGACATCTTTTCCACGATGGGCTAATCCTTGTGAATATTCAATCAATCAATGAGAACTAGAGGAAATAAATAATTAAAACCTGCTTTAAAAGCAGGTTTAAGGTCGTCATTTTCATTAACACACTGTCGTCACTCGATTAACATGGTGCGTGCAGGAGACTGAAATATTCAACTTTGCTATTTTGTTTAACGAATCCATTCCAATTCCTCCATACATTATTTAAAAAATTAGTTAACTTTTATATTACCGCTTACATTTATATATAAAATAAATAGATAACACCTCCATCATATAATGGTATATTAAATTATCCGGTGCTTAGAGGTTCGCTCTAAATTATTAGGCGGAGT
>ERZ826220.2952-NODE-2952-length-13759-cov-4.330560_pt1 | contig 13759 bp, 8 predicted proteins | sample MGYA00519927_ERZ826220 | MGnify/ENA primary metagenome ERZ826220 (study PRJEB31778, sample SAMEA3449225) | human gut metagenome | biome: human gut; feature: human-associated habitat; material: faeces | place: United Kingdom | collected 2010/2012 ...
GGCATTAGTTAAAAATGGGAGAAACGTTGAATTTACAGCGTTTCTCTTATTTTTTCTTTTAAAAACGGCTGTTCTTTACTCAATGCTCTGTCAACGGCGAAGTTGGCGCGGATTCACTGCATGCTGGACATCGGAGACTGATATGAAAAAAATAATCGACGGATCAATCAGCCGACCGGTCTGGCCGCTGATGAATACCGTTGCTGAACTGTGATTGAAAGATATATCCGTATGCCTCAGGCATATGACATGAGTTACGTGAGGAGCTGTTACTGATGAAGCAGTCAAACGTCATCAAGGGCACGCTCGCCGTCGTGGCGCTCGTTGCGGCGCTGGTGGTAGGTGTCGCCGTGCATATGCATTCCGTCGGCTCTCCGACCGCTGGCCACTCGACGCAGAATACGGCGAAGACCGCGACGGAGACCACGGCGAAGACCGCCGAGTCCATCACCGCCGACTATCCCGGCTACTCTTCCGTCGAAGAGGGCGTCAAGGCCGCCGGTCTGGTGGTCACCGGTGTCCCGCTCGACTCGCGCGAGCGCATCCTGTATCCCGAGATCGATTTCACGTCCGGAACGCCTGAAACGAACCCGCAATACGGGCTGACGGAGGACGACATCGACATGGACGCGCTGGGCGTGCCGGAGACCGTCACCCGGGTGCGTGTCACCAAAGTCATCAAGGGCGACGCGAAAGTCGGCGACATCATTGAGGTCGCGCAGGTGGGCGGCATCGACAAGAGCGGCATCGTTCGACGCGAGACGTCAACCACGCTGCTGAACGAGGCGAAGGCGAGTGGCACCGCCGAGTTCCTGCTGCTACTCAACGAATATGACGTCGTCTACAATGCCATCAACCCAATCTCCGGAGTGCTTGACGTCGATACCGATGGGCACGTCACCGCGTTGAAGTCGTCTGGCGAGTCCGGCGGCATCGGCGAATCCCTGAAGGAGTACATGAACGCCGTCTCATGACGGCTGGTCCGGGATCATCCTGAAAACCGCGGCCCCGCTGGCCGCGTTCCGATTCACATGCGGAATGCGACTGGCGCGGCCGCGCTGTCCATATATATCCGCCAAATGTTCGCTTTCAGAGTGGCTGGTCACATAGTGGTTGCCCGATGCATGCATAGTGAGCGATTTTTGTTTCCTCGCAGCGCGAAAAATGACGACGCGGGACTACAGTGACACGGTGATTGACATATCCGGCAAGTCGCAGTCGTTGGGAAAAGAGGCGAAACATGGGCAGTGGAAAAACCATGTTGGTAAGTGAAATGGCGCAGGCGGTCCTCAAAGAGGACGCGCCGGGGTGCATCGAAGCCTTCGACGGATCGACGTTCGGGCCGGAAGACGCCGACCTGCAGGTCCGGGTCACCAGTCCTAAGGCCATCTATCAGTTGGCGAGCAACCTGAACGAGATCGGTTTGGCCCGCGCATACATCCTGGGCTACTTCGACATCGAAGGACTGGACGTGGCCGACCCGTATCCGCAGCTGCGCAAGCTCGTCGAACTGGCATCGTACATCCGAAAGCCATCTCCGCTCGAACTGGCGCGCATGGGGGCGGCCGTTCTCAGCCACGGCTACCACAAGGTGGAGGTGCCGCAGTCCGAAGGCCCCTCGAAATTCGAACGCATCAAGTCCGGTCTGTTCCCGCACACCGAAAAGGCCGACTCCGAGACCGTCAGCTTCCATTATGACCTGTCGAACGAGTTCTACGCCGACTTCATCGGACCGTCGATGACGTACACGTGCGCGGTGTTCGACACGCCCGACATGAGCCTGGATGACGCGCAGCGCAACAAAATCGACCTGGTGCTCGACAAGCTGGACCTCAAGCCCGGCGACCGCATGCTCGACATCGGATGCGGCTGGGGCGCTCTGGTCATCGCCGCAGCCAAGCGCGGCATCAAGGCACTGGGCGTATCGCTGTCGCACGAGCAGATCGAGTACGGTCAGGAGTGGATCAGGCGCGAAGGGCTGGAGGATCTGGCCGAGCTGCGCGTGATGGACTACCGCGAAGTGCCGGAACGAGACTTCGACGGCATCACCTCGGTGGGCATGATGGAACATGTGGGCGCGAAGAACTACCGCCACTACTTCGATGAGATGTTCAAGCTGCTCAAGCCGGCCGGCCGCCTGCTCAACCACCAGATCACGATCTCCAAGGACAAGCCGAACAACCGGCCCGGAACGGACGAGTTCCTCGACCGATACATCTTCCCCGACGGCGACCTCGCCTCGCCCGGGTTCATCGAGTCGGCGCTGCACGACGCCGGCTTCGAGGTCGTCAACCAGGAGAACCTGCGGCAGCATTACGCGCTGACGCTGCATCATTGGAACGCCAATCTCAAGGCCAACTGGGCCGACGCCGTCAAGCAGGTCGGCTACGAGCGGGCGAAGGTGTACGGCCTGTATCTGGCCGCGTGCGAGTTGAACTTCGAGCTCAACGGCATCCAGGTGCACCAGTTCCTCGCCGTCAAGCCCGACAAGGAGAGGCTTCCGAAGGGCAACTGGTACCCGCTGCGTCCGTGGTGGGCGGCCTGAGCCGTTGAACAAACGGCGGATTACCGGTACAGCGCCGGCTGCTCGTTGAGCGTCACGGGGATGCGCCCGCCGTGGTGCAGGCTGTCCAGCGCGGCGTCGGCAACCACGTTCGCCACATAGCCGTCCCATGCGGTCGCCTCCTTGCCGCCCGGCTGCCGGTCGGCCTCGATATTCGCGAAGAACCGGTCGAACTCGCGGTCGTATGCCTCGATGAATCGGTCGAACCAGGCGGACGAGATCGCGTGGCTGATCTGACCGGCCTTGCGCACCTCCGGCGTGGCGACATCCGGCAGCGAGATGATGCCGGACTCGCCGACCAGGCGGCATTGGATGTCGTAGCCATACTGGCAGTTGACGTTCGCCTCGGCTGTGGCGAGGGCTCCGTCGGAGAACTCGACGATGGCCAGCTGCGGTTCGCGCAAGGACTCCCCGTTCGGGTTGAGCGTGTTCATCCGGGCGAACTTCATCTCAACGCTGGTGATGTCGCCGTCGAACATGTAATGCAGCATGTCGAAGTTGTGGATGAGCGTGTCGTTGATGACGTTGTCGGTGCCGTAGTAGCTCGTGGATGCCTGCGCGTTGTAGTGACGCATGCCGGCCATCAGCAGGGCGCCGATCAGAGTGCCCCAGATGGTGCCCTTGCCGCCGGTGAAGGAAGCGCCGCCCACGATGCAGGCTGCGATAGCGTCGTTATCATAGGTGGAACCGGCGTTGCCGTTAGCGGAAGCCAGACGGCCAACAGACACGATACCAGCCATACCGGCCATGAAGCCGGACAGGGTGTAAACGAAGGTCAGCACGTTTTTGGAGGGGATACCGGACAGACGGGCTGCCTCGGGGTTGCCGCCCACGCAGTAGATCTGGCGGCCCAGAGCGGTCTTGCGCAGGAAGATATCAAAGATGATGAACACAATGATAACCAGAATGAAGCTGAAGGGGATACCGGGGAACTTCACCTTGGTGGTGCCCTCATAATAGGTGGTGAACAGAGAGCCGCCGCCGATCCACATGAGTCCGTCAATGCCGGTATTGGTGAAGGCGATGGACTTGGAGCCGGTAATGACCAGCGCCAGGCCCCACAGTACGTTCTTCATGCCCATGGTGGACACGAAGGGATGGGGCAGATCCAGTCGGGTCAGCAGCGTGCCGTTGATGAAGCCGGCCAGGGTGCTGACGGCCAGGCCGCAGAGCGCCAGCAGGAAGGGGTTCGTGATGCCGGACTGGACCATAACGCCGATGGTGCAGGTGCACAGCACGCAGTTGGAACCAACGGACAGGTCGATACCGGCGGTAATCAGGGCGCACAGCATACCGGAAGCGATCAGGCAGTTGATGGATGCCTGCTTCAGGATATTCATGAAGTTACCGACCTTCATGAACTTGTCCGGCATGGTGATGCAGAAAATCAAAACCAGGATGGCAAGGGCCATCAGTGTACCGAGCTTTTGCAGAAGCTCTTTCATTTTCGTGTTTTTCATATCAGTCTAACTCTCCTCCCCAGGCCGCTTTCATGATGTCTTCGGAATTGAAGTGCGGCGTGTCCCGGTCAATATCAGCCATCACTCGGCCGCCGCGCATAACTACCACATGGTCGCTCATAGCCAGGATCTCCGGCAGCTCGGAGGAGACCATGATGACGCACTTGCCGGCCTTCACCAGATCGTTCATGACCCGGTAAACCTCGATCTTGGCGCCCACGTCGATACCACGGGTGGGCTCATCGAAAATAAAGATGTCGGCGTCGGTATTGACCCACTTGCCGATAACCACCTTCTGCTGGTTGCCGCCGGACAGCTGACCGACGACCTCATTCAGGGAGGGGGTCTTGATCTTCAGGGCGCTGACATTGTCATTGCCCGCCTGCTCAATGCGGTCCTTATTCAGGAAGGGACCGTTGGAGAACCCCTTCATATTGGCCAGGACCAGATTGGTCCGCACATCCAGGTTGAGCACCAGGCCCTGACCCTTACGGTCCTCTGTCAGGAAGGCGATTTTTCTCTTGATAGCGTCCTTCGGCGTTCTGATATGTACCTTCACGCCCTTGACGTAGATCTCGCCGCTGTCCAGCTTGTCAGCGCCGAACACCGCCCGCATGGTCTCCGTGCGGCCTGCGCCGACGAGGCCCGCAAAGCCGGTGATCTGGCCCGCATGGGCCTTAAAGCTGACATCGTGCAGGACGCCGGCCTCGTTGAGGCCCTTGGCCTCCAGCCACACCTCGCCCTTGGTGCCGAATTCCTTGGGATACAGGTTATCCAGAGTACGGCCCACCATGGCGTTGATGAGGGAGTCTTCCGTGAGGTTCACGGTATCCTCGGTGATGATGTGTTCGCCGTCACGCATGACGGTCACACGGTCGCAGAGCTCAAAGAGCTCTTCCAGTTTATGTGACACGAACAGGATGGCCACGCCCTTGGCCTTCAGGCCCCGGACGGTCTCCATCAACTGCTCGATCTCTTCCTTACCCAAAGAAGAAGTGGGCTCATCCATAATAATGAGCTTGGCATCCAGGGACACAGCCTTGGCGATCTCCACCATCTGCTGCTGACCCACGCCCAGCTTACCGCACTCCAGGTGGACATTGATCTCCGGATGTCCCAGTGTTTTCAGCGCTTCTTCCGCCTCGGCGTGCATCCGGGGATAATCCAGCAGCAATCCCTTCTTAACGGCACGCCCCATAAAAACGTTATCCGTGACAGGCAGCTGCTTGACGATGTTCAGCTCCTGATACACACAGGCGATGCCTGCCTCGCGGGACTGAACAGGGTTTTTGAAAACGACCTTCTGGCCGTCCACAAAGATTTCCCCTTCTTCCGGAGTGTGAACGCCGGTGAGCACCTTGATCAAGGTGGATTTACCTGCGCCGTTTTCTCCGATCAGACCGTGGATCTCACCGGGTCTGATGCCGATAGACATGTCTTTTAACGCGACAACACCAGGAAAACGTTTGGTAATATGTTTCAGTTCGACGACATACTCGCTCATGGAATTACCTCGTTTCTGTTTTTCCTGATTTCCGAACCGCTCCCGCCGCAGCGGAAGCGCTCTCTCGATCCCGATTCCCGGGGTCATTTTCGTTGAAATGTGCTTGCTGTTTAATCGTTTTCTTCTGTGCGTATTGTAACCGGGATCAGACAGAGAATGGTTCCTGCCAGATCCCGGCGTGCCGAAAATTCTCCGTTCCGCCGTGGGAACCCATCAGGTTTCCGCTTGCAGGCACGCGCATGATCGGCTTTTCGGAATACAGCGGCAGAAAACCTGCCGCTGTATTCCGGCTTTTTCGCTTTTCAGCTATGGATAGCAGTCAGGCTGAATTAGCCCTTCATGGCCTCCAGGTTGTCCAGGTAAGCCTGGCCGTTCTCAGCGGTAACGACCTGAACGGGAGCATTGATGACTTCGTCAACGGGCTCGAGCTTGACAGCCTTCACGGCAGCCTCGACCACCTGATAGCCCATCTCATAGGGCTGCTGAGCGACGGTAGCCTTCACCAGCTCGCCGTCCAGGATCAGCTTCACGGCGGAAGCGTTGCCGTCGAAGCCAACGATGGTGATGTCAGACACGCCGGCGGACTTGCAGGCGTTCATAGCGCCGATAGCGGTATCGTCATTGTGGCAGAGCACGATGTCGATCTGATCGGGATAAGCGCTCAGCAGGTCTTCCATGGCCTTGGTAGCGCCGTCGGTCAGGTTGTTGCCGGACAGCTTGGCCAGAACTTCCACGCCAGCCTCGGTGCAGGCCTTCTCATAGCCTTCCATACGCATGTTGGAGGTGTTGTCGCCTTCCTGACCGTAGATGATAACGGCCTTGGCGTCGGTACCGGCCTGCTCGATGGCCCACTTGCCGCCCTCATAAGCAGCGTCCACGTTGGAGGTGCCCACGAAAGAGGTCTGGCCAGCGATGCCAACGTTGGTGTCAACAGCCAGCACGGGGATACCAGCGTCGATGGCAGCCTGCAGAGCGCCCTGAGCGGCACCAGCATCGTTGGGAGCGCAGACGATGGCGTCGCAGCCAGCGCCGATCTGCTGCTCGATCATGGAAACCTGACCCTCGATATCGCTCTCAGCGCCGGGGCCAACCACGACCACGTCAACACCCAGATCATCACCGGCGGCCTTGCAGCCGGCCTCCACATAGCCCCAGTACTCAGAGGCCAGGGTCTTCAGGACAACAGCGACCTTGACATCGCCGGTAGTGGGGGTCTCGGTCTCGGTCCCGGTCTTGTTCTCGGTGTCGGCAGGGGCCTCGGTCTTCTTGCCGCCGCAGGCAGCCAGAGACAAAGTCATTACCAGTGCGAGAGACAGTGCAAACAACTTCTTCATTCTTCATTTGCTCCTTTTCATTTTTTTCAGGATGTTTCCGGCAAAAAGCCGAATTCCTGACAGTATTAATTTAGCACAAGCATAGCAGACTTTCAATCTTAAACTTTGCTCAAAGTGCAAAACTGTTATCGCGCACAAGGAAAATCGTTTTCGTTTGGCACTTTTCACAGTCCATTCGGGGAGTCAGCCGCCGCAGGCATTAACCGTACTTATGAATATACCATCACGATTTATGGCTGGTTTCAGGCTGCAGCGCATCGTATGTCTGCCGCGGACATTCTTTGGTCAGTTTGCGCACACAGTATGTCTTGCCGTTGATTTTCTCCGCTTTTTTGTCCGCTTTGTCAATAGGCACATCCCCGCTTTACCACTTATAATCAGGAATAGAATGTCATACTATAAATGAGATGCATACCTGGTCCGATGGATACTTCGGGCAGAAAGGGATCTGATATGAACATTTTCTCTCTCTTTACCCTGTGCGGAGGGCTGGCCTTCTTCTTATATGGCATGACGGTCATGTCCAAAAGTCTGGAAAAAATGGCCGGCGGCAAGCTGGAGCGGCTGCTCAAGCGCATGACTTCCAACCCCATCAAAAGTCTGCTGCTGGGCGCCGGCATCACCATCGCCATTCAGTCCTCCTCCGCTATGACGGTCATGCTGGTGGGTCTGGTGAACTCCGGTGTCATGGAGATCGGACAGACCATCGGCATCATCATGGGTTCCAATATCGGCACCACCCTGACAGCGTGGCTGCTGTCCCTCACCGGCATCGAAAGCGAGAACTTCTTTGTCAACTTCCTCAAGCCCAAGAATTTCTCCCCCCTGCTGGCTTTGATCGGTATTCTGCTCATTATGGGCTCCAAGCGGCAGCGCCGCCGGGACGTGGGCCGGGTGATGATGGGCTTCTCTATTCTAATGTACGGCATGGAGCTGATGAGCGGTGCGGTGTCTCCGCTGGCAGATATGCCGGGCTTCACCCACTTCATGACTGCCTTCACCAATCCCTTCCTGGGTGTGCTGGTAGGCGCCGCCTTCACCGGCATCATCCAGTCCTCCGCCGCCTCCGTTGGCATTTTGCAGGCACTGGCCATGACCGGCTCCGTCACCTACGGCATCGCTATCCCCATCATCATGGGCCAGAACATCGGCACCTGCGTTACGGCTCTGATCTCCTCTATCGGCGTCAGCCGCAATGCCAAGCGGGTGTCCGTCATCCACATCTCCTTCAACCTCATCGGCACCGCTCTGGGTCTGCTGGCCCTGTTTGGCGGCGAGATGTTCCTGAATCTGCCCTTCCTGACAGAGCCCATCGGCGCTGTTGGCATCGCATTCTGCCACACGATCTTCAATGTCTGCACCACCCTTGTGCTGCTGCCCTTCAGCCGGCAGTTGGAGCGCCTTGCCAACAAGGTGATCTCCACGGAGGACAAGCCCTCTGACTTCGCCTTCCTGGACCCCCGGCTGATGCGGACCCCCGGCGTGGCTGTCAGCGAATGCGCCGTCATGACCAACTGCATGGGCGCTCTGGCGCTGGAAAGCATGCAGCTGGCTCTGGCCCAGTTCATTCAGTATGACGGCAGCCGGGAGGAGCAGATCCTGGCCAACGAGGACAAGCTGGACACCTATGAGGACCGTCTGGGCGGCTATCTGGTCCAGATCTCCCAGCACGGCACCTCCTCCGCCGATATGCGCACCGTCTCCCGCCTGCTTCACGCCATCGGAGACTTTGAGCGCATCGGCGACCATGCTCTGAACCTGCAGGAATCCGCCAAGGAGCTTCACGAAAAGCAACTGGCCTTCTCCCCCATTGCCCGGGAAGAGGTGGATGTGCTGACCTCCCTGCTGGAGGATCTGCTGAACAGCGCCCTGCGCAGCTTCCAGTCGGACGATCCCCAGATGGCCCGGCAGGTGGAACCTCTGGAGGAAACTATGGACCTCCTTACGGAGGAGATCCGCAGCCGTCACATCCGGCGGCTCCAAAGCGGCCAGTGCACCATCCAACTCGGTTTCATCCTCAACGATCTGCTGAACAATGCCGAGCGTGTGGGCGATCATTGCTCCAACATCGCTGTCAGCGTCATTGAGGAGCAGGAAAAACAGGCCGCCTCCCACGCCTATCTCCACAATCTGAAGAAGAATGACGAGTTCTCCTTCCAGCTTCAGCAGAACCTGAGCCGGTACGTCCTGCCTGCGGAAACCTCAGAGGACCAGCCTGCCGAATAAGAAACCTTGCCAGCGTTCCCTTACGGGAGCGCTGGCTTTTTGCGTTTCCGGCCGCATATTCAGTTGAAGATGGCCCGTTCTGTCCGGGAAATCGAAAAATCAGCAGTCTCAGCCGCCGAAACATTCCCTTTCTGTATAAATATGTGCTTTACCTTCCGGTGTTTTTCTGTTATACTGTATGTTTGTTAATGTGGAACATTGTTTGTTCCGCCTGATTTGAGAATGGGGGTGTCCGAATGAAGTATCAGAAATGGCATATCGGTACGGCATCAGAACAGGACACTGCCCTTTTGAAGGAAGCCGGCTACCCCAGTCTGCTGGCCACGGTGCTGGCCGCCCGGGGCATCACCACCTCCGAGGCCGCTGCCGAGGCGCTGGAGCGGGAGACCTCTCTGACGATCTCCCCCATGCTCATGCGGGACATGGACAAGGCGGTGGCCCGGATCCAGAAGGCGCTGGCCAACGATGAGACCATCGCTGTTTTCGGCGATTACGATGTGGACGGCATCACCTCCACGGTGCTGCTTCTGGACTATCTGAAAAACTGCGGTGCCAAGTGCCTGCGCTATATCCCCCGGCGGATCGAGGACGGCTACGGCCTTTCCAAAGACGCCATCCAGGGCCTGCGGGACAAGGGCGCCACCCTGATGATCACCGTGGACTGCGGGATCACCGGCAACGAGGAGATCGACTTTGCCGCATCCATCGGCATGGACGTGGTGGTGACGGATCACCATGAATGTAAGGAAAACCTCCCCAGGGCCGTAGCGGTAGTGGACCCCCACCGTCCGGATGACACCTATCCCTTCAAATACCTGGCCGGCGTAGGCGTGGCGTTGAAGCTGGTGCTGGCCCTGGGCGGGCCGGACCGGGAAAACGCCCTGTTTGCCCGATACTGCACCCTGGCCGCCATCGGCACCATTGCCGACGTCATGCGGATGGAGGGCGAAAACCGCACCATTGTCTCCTGCGGCCTTGCCGCCCTGAACCACACGGATTTTGTGGGCATCCATGCCCTTTTGAAAGAGGCAGGGCTGCTGGGCAAGCCCATCACCTCCATCCAGATCGGCTTCGTTCTCTCCCCCCGGATCAACGCCGCCGGGCGCATGGGGGCCGCGGATCTGGCTGCGGACCTTTTGCAGGAGACCGATCCCGTCAAAGCAGAAGAGCTGGCCAAGCAGCTATGCGACCTGAACCGGGAGCGGCAGGCGGTGGAGCAGTCCATCTGCGCCGACGCCATCGCCCAGATCGAGCGGTTGCGGCCAGAGGAACGGAACGCGCTGGTGCTTTCCAGCGAGGAATGGCATCAGGGTGTGGTGGGCATCGTAGCCTCCCGTCTCAGTGAAAAATACGCCGCCCCCAGCTTCATGATCCATCTGAAGGACGGCTCCGGCAAGGGCTCCTGCCGCTCCTACGGCGGGTTCAACCTGTTTTCCGCTCTGGAATCCTGCTCCGACCTGCTGGACGGCTTCGGCGGTCACGAGCTGGCAGCAGGCTTTACCATTCCCGAAGAAAATATCGTTGCCTTCCGCCAGCGGATGAACCGCTTCGTAAAGGCCGCCTCCGGCGGTGAGCGGGCGGTGAGCTGTCTGGAGGTAGACGCCGCCATTTCCAACCCGGCGGATATGACGCTGGAGCAGGTGGACCATCTGGCCCAATTGGAGCCTTACGGCTCCGGGAATCCCCGCCCGGTGTTCGCCCTGCTGGGCGCCACGGTGGACAGCGTTCAGGCCGTGGGCCAGGGCAAGCACCTGAAACTGCGGCTCAGCAAGGGTCCCAGCCGGTTTGACGCCATTTTCTTCTCCATGCCGGAGGCCGCCGCTCAGTTGGAGCCCGGCTGCCGGGTGGACGCCGCCTTCTATTTGCAGGCCAATACCTTCCGGGGCACCACCACCCTGCAATTGCAGCTGGTGGACCTGCGCCCCTCTTTAACTCCCAGCCGCCATGAGGCGGAATCCTTGGACCTGCTGCACCGCCTGACGGGGGAGCAGCCCCTCACGGCCCAGGAGACCGCCCGGCTCATGATCTCCCGGGACCAGTTTGCCGCCTTCTGGCGGATTCTGGACCGGCACCTGAAGCAGGGCAAGCTGGAAACAGATCTGCTGCCCTATCTCCGTTCTCTGGCGGCGCAGGTAGGCGGCTGCGACAGTTTTCTCCGGGCCGCGCTGGCCCTGACGGTCTTTCAGGAGCGGGGGCTCATCTCCCTGTCCCGGCAAGAGGATCGGGTAACGCTATGTCTCAATCCCATTCAGGGAAAGGTGGATCTCTACGCCTCTCCCTGCCTGCGCCGTCTCCGGGGCGGTGCGGAGGTTAAACGAGGTGATTCGCAGTGACGATTGACGAACAGTTTGAGAAATTGGAAAGCACCGTCCGGGAATACAATCCCGGCGCGGATTTCAAGCGCATCCGGGAATCCTATGAATTCGCCAAGCAGCATCACGGCGAGCAGCGCCGCAAAAGCGGTGAGCTTTATATCACCCACCCCTTAGCCGTGGCGCAGATCGTGGCGGAGGAACTGCACCTGGACTCCGAGTCCATTGAGGCGGCCCTGCTTCACGATGTCATTGAGGATACGGACGCCACGTATGATGACGTGGCCAAGCTCACCTCCCCCACGGTGGCGGATCTGGTGGAGGGCGTCAGCAAGCTGACCCGGATCCAGTACGCCACCAAGGAAGACGAGCAGATGGAGAACCTCCGAAAAATGCTCATCGCTATGAGTAAGGACATCCGGGTCATCCTCATCAAGATCTCCGACCGGCTCCACAATATGCGGACCATGGAGTATCAGACTCCCGCCAAGCAGAAGCAGAAATCTCTGGAGACCATGGAGATCTACGCCCCCATCGCCCACCGCTTAGGCATGCAGCGCATCAAGTGGGAGCTGGAGGACCTGTCTCTCAAGTACCTGGACCCCGTGGGCTTTGAGGAGATCAACTCCTCCCTTCAATTGAAGGCCAAGGAGTACGACGCCTTCATGAAAAAGACCCAGGACCAGATCGACAAGCGCCTCCAGGAGATGCACATCCCCCACACCGTCTACGGCCGGATGAAGCATCCCTACTCCATCTACCGCAAGATGTTCAGCCAGAACAAGCAGCTGGACGAGATCTTCGACCTCTTCGCCTTCCGGGTGATCGTGGGCAGCGTGGGGGACTGCTACAACGTTCTCGGCGTCATCCACGACCTCTATAAGCCCATCCTGGGCCGCTTCAAGGACTATATCGGCACCCCCAAGCCCAACGGCTACCAGTCCCTCCACACCACCGTCATGGGCTCCGACGGCATCCCCTTCGAGGTCCAGATCCGGACGGAGGAGATGCACGAGATCGCCGAGTACGGCGTGGCCGCCCACTGGAAGTATAAGCAGGGCGGGGCCGGGGCCGGCACCGAGGGGAAGTATGAGTGGGTCCGCCGCCTGCTGGAGAATCAGGACGGCACCGACGCCGAGGAGTATATCCACTCCCTGAAGGTGGATATGTTCTCCGACGAGGTCTTCGTCTTCACCCCCAACGGCGACGTGCAGAACCTGCCCGCCGGGGCCACGCCCATCGACTTCGCCTACGCCATCCACTCCGCCGTGGGCAACCACATGATCGGCGCCAAGATCAACGGCCGCATCGTGACGTTGGATACCAGCCTGAAAAACGGTGACATCGTGGAGATCATCACCTCCAAATCCGCCAAGGGCCCCAGCCGGGACTGGCTGAAGATCGCCAAATCCAGCGAGGCCCGCAGCAAGATCCGCCAGTGGTTCAAGAAGGAGAAGAAGGACGAGAACATCGTGGCGGGCCGGGCGGCCTTCGAGGCGGAGCTGAAGCACTGCGGCATCTCCATGAAGGACGTTCTCTCGCCGGAGATGCTGCCGGTGCTGTTGAAGCGGGTGTCCTACGGCTCTCTGGACGACATGTACGCCGCCATCGGCTACGGCGGCTTCACCGCCCAGAAGGCAGTGAGCCGGATCCAGGGGGAGCTGAACCGGGTGGCGAAGCTCCACCAGGCGGAAAAGGCCGCCGAGGAGCTGGCGGAGGCCAAACCGGCGGAGCCTGCCAAACAGCCCTCCGCTCCCAAGCGGGTGAAGAGCGAGCAGGGCATCATCGTGGAGGGCCTGGATAACTGCCTGGTGAAGTTCTCCAAGTGCTGCACCCCGGTGCCGGGGGACGACATCATCGGCTTTATCACCCGGGGGTACGGCGTGTCCGTCCACCGGTGCGACTGTCCCAACGCCTCGGAGGAGAAGCGATCCCAGCCGGGGCAGGAGGGGCGCTGGATCAAGGTCTCCTGGGGCGGCGACACCAACGACAGCTATCCCACGATTTTGGAGGTGGTGTGCAAGGACCGGCAGGGCCTGCTGCTGGACATCTCCGCTGCCCTCTCCACGACGAATACCTTTGTGCTGGGCATCAACTCCCGCAGTACAGAGGACCAGTTTGCCATCTTCCGGCTGGAGATCCGGGTGAAGGACGGCGCCCAGCTGAAGTCCGTCATGAACAAGCTGAACCAGATCTCCGGGGTGCTGAAGGTCAACCGACCGGCGGGGTGAGAGCGGCTTCCGCCGGGGGGATTCGATGGCGGAAGAGCTTCCGGGGGGATGTAGGGGCGGCGATCAACCGCCCGGAGATGATTTGGGCCGCCGAACGGCGGCCACGGGGGGTTCTGCTCCCGCCGGGGG
>ERZ826220.2978-NODE-2978-length-13673-cov-22.025848_pt1 | contig 13673 bp, 11 predicted proteins | sample MGYA00519927_ERZ826220 | MGnify/ENA primary metagenome ERZ826220 (study PRJEB31778, sample SAMEA3449225) | human gut metagenome | biome: human gut; feature: human-associated habitat; material: faeces | place: United Kingdom | collected 2010/2012 ...
ACAGCGACGCCGCATCCCGATAGCCGGAAAGCCCAGAGAAGTCCTGCTCGGCAGAAGTGTAATTGCCATTTGACATCTCTTGAAGGGCTGCGTCATAAGCTGCCGCTCTCTGCTTATTGCGGCTTGAGACGGAAATAGAGATACCAGCAATCACGGCTACTGCCAGAACTGCCGCGATGAGCTTTCCCAGCTGGAACGGCTTCTTTGGCGGCACAGGTTTCTCTTCATCTTTTTCCGAAACAACAGGTTCGATGACTTGGGGTTCTGCTTTCGACTCTTCCATCTTTGTTTCTGGCGCGGAAATCACGGGGATTTCTACACTTTCAGTCTTTTTCTTGGGCTGCCCCACGTGCTTTTGTGACTCCGGCGCGGCAACTTCCATAGTCGGCGTGACTGCCGGAGCATCTATCGTGCGGATGACGGTCTTTGTCTGTTCCGGAGGCCAAGGCGCGACCATGCGCGTACAGTCCATAACGGCTTTGACCTGCCCCTGCCGCAGCACATCGTCTTTTCCAAACGGAAGTTCAACCCAATCTCCGACCTTGAGCGGCAAACCGCCGGTCAGATACGCATACGGACGGCGCGTTCCCTGCACCTGAACGGAGCAATAGTGATACACTGTGCCGTCATCGGGTTTCGTATCTTCATTGGGCTTTGCGGCCGCGTGAGAATGCAGCTTTGTTGATCTGGAAGGCGGCGCTGTGGTGAACACTCGTCTGAACCGCTTCTCCCAGCTTTCTTCAAGGTATGGATTTTTCAATGCAAGTTCAAGACAGTGCTTCCCCAATTCTTCCTGCCCGCAGGAGCGGCAAGCATTCAAAACATCAAGCTGCAATCTGCCAATATATGCGCTCTCAAAAAGCTGCGACACAAACCGCTCATCATCCAGTGCGCCCAGAAGTGGAAGCACCTGATCATGGCTCGGAGAATCCAGCCAATCCCAGTCCAAGAGCAGTTTCTCGGCAGTTTTAGCATCGGTTTTCAGAGACGGTTCTGCGATGTCCAAAAGTCGCCGCCACATCTGGATGCCCTTTGCCGTGTTGTTTGAGAACACATCATCCAGAATGGACTCCCACGACAATTCGTCGAAATCCTCGGCGCTTTCATGCGGGACTTCTTCCGGATATTCGACCAGTAATATCTCGCGGCAAATATCCTCATAATCTGGAAATTCGCCCTGCGCCAAGAGGCGTTCCGCGCGCTCTGCGTCCGGATGCAGCAGCACTTTGTTCTGCCAATGGGTGTGATAGGCTTCTTCCAGTGCATTTTGATAATCCTGCGCTTCGCCCATTTCCTCATCCTTTTTCCCGCCGAAGTAGGCATAGGCAGAGGATAATTCAGAGAGAAGATCAAACAAGCCGTCCGGATCGATGCGGTTATAGTAGTCTTCTACCGGGCACGTCGAGAGTAATTCCGTCCAGAACGAGCCGCAGTCCGTTTCGGAAAGGGCTGCTTCTTCACAGAACAGAACGCCGCGTTTGGCATCGCGCATGATCTCTTCTGCGTTTTCGCCCAGATTTAGGTCAGTGGTCGTAGTCAGAAAAGTCCGCAGTTCCTCCGCCTTCTTCTCGTCAGGCAAAGCTCCCGCGTTCTGGATTCCGGTGGAAATGTTGTGCAGCAGCACTTTTCCGAGAAGCTGAAAAAGCAAGGTGTTCTTGGGCGCAAGCTGCCCCAGCGCCTTTTTCAGATCGTTCCACGTTTCGGATAGATCGATGTGGTAGACGAAGGAAAGCGTCAATGTGACCTGTGCTGAGTGGTTTGCTGACGGTCTTCTTAATGTTCCGCTGTCGCCGCAATAATAGCACTCCCACCAATCTCCGTGCGTCGTTGCCGGATTTCCGCACCACGGACAGCGCATATTGGTCTCACCTCTTTTTATCGGAATTACTCAACGCCCAGTGCCTTATATACCGCGTCCTCTGCGCTCTGATAGAACACAAGATTGAAGCAGCCGATCAAATCTGCTGGGACAAGTCCGAGATCAGCCGCCGATGTGATCGGCAGCAGCACCTTCTTTGCGCCACTATCAAGGCAGACCTGAAGCGCGTTTGCAAGCTCGTCCACCTTGAGCATGGTTCCCGCGATGCTGATCTCGCCCAGCACCGCAAGACTGCTGAGAGTCGGCTTTCCAAGCGCAATCGAGCAGAGCGCAATCAACGTGGGAAGCGCCAGCTTCTCGGTCATGCCGATGCCCTGCAAATCCCTGATAGTTAATCATTAGAAAGGAATCGATAGGTCTGCAATCAGAAAACAACTTTATCCTCTCTTTTCGTACTTCTCTCTCAGCTCGGCCAGGACTTGCTGATAGCTGGTCTGCCCGCTGGCGATTTGGTCAAGGTTTCTGCGGGTATATTTGCTGATCGTCATACCCTCGGCAGCAAATGTCCCGCAGATGTTGCGGAGGTTACTCTTATGCTGTCGAGAATCGAATTCATTTTTTCTCTCCACAGTCTTCTTGGAAATCAGTCTTCCCATATCAATAATCCATCCAACAATTTAAACGTCAGATTGTGTGTTAGGTCGCAAGTTACACGCAAGTTAGTTTTAAGTTAGTATCAAGTCGGTTCCAAGTGGCGCACTACCACCCGGAAGCTCTTAAATATTTTTCAAATATTGGTGCGGTGTTTCTCTTTCGCTTTGCTGCGGAGTATTTGTATTTTTCCAGCAGTTCTGCAATATCCTACTTAGCTGCATTTAATTATACCACCGGCAAAATGGATGCTCAATATCATTCTGTAAACTGATTATCTCTAAGTTTCTCTTGGAAATATTCGTCTGAAGAAACTGTATTTTTCAAGCGAGAAATGCTCTCTTTTTTCTCTACAAATATTACTTGATTTTATATCACTTTGGTGATACTATTTTTGCAGTGATACTTAGGAGGATGCGGAGATGAATCAGAAAATTACCCTATATCATGGCTCCGAACAGATCATCGAATCTCCAACCTTTGGGTTGGGTAAGCAGAACAATGACTTCGGGCTGGGCTTCTACTGCACGGAAAGCGAGGAACTCGCCAAAGAATGGGCTGTATCCTCTCTGCGTAACGGCTTCGTCAATCGTTACAGTCTTGATACAGAATACCTGAAAATTCTGAATCTGAACAGTCCAGACTATACGATTCTGAACTGGATTGCTGTTCTGGTAGCGCATCGTCTGTTTTCTATCAAAAGCCCAGCCGCACAGCGGGCAAAACGATATCTGATTGACAATTTCGGCGTCAACGTCAATGCCTACGACCTGATTATCGGATACCGTGCCGATGACTCCTATTTTGACTTTGCTGCGTCTTTCCTAAATAACGGAATTTCCGTACAGCAACTCGCAAATGCTATGCGGCTTGGCAAGTTGGGCGAACAGATTGTCATCAAGTCTAAATACGCCTTTTCGCTGCTGCATTACGATGGATTTTCTATCGCGGAAAAGGAAAAATACTATGTCCGCCGCAAGGCTCGAAATGATGAAGCCGACCAACTTTATTCGGATATACTTGAAGAGGAAACAGATGGTCTGTATATCCTTGATATCATAAGAGGAGGCATCCAAAACGATGACCCACGCATACCAAGAAATCTATCTGAGTAACGCGCAGGCATTACTGGGCGATGCTTTTGATTATGCTATCAACGCGTGTGGAGTTGCCGGAGATAGCTTCATAAAATTGTTTTCCGTCAGTTCCGTCAGTAATCGGATCGAGAATGGTGAACCTTCATATCTTTTTGGGAAAAGCGGGATTGAAACTGCTGTTGATGTTCTCGTTGAGACTACGGGCAAAGCGCCGACCGCCAAGCCTCAAGCGAATTTCAGCCGTTCCAGAGAGTATTGGATTGGCTGGGCAGTGGCCTACTATCAATGGTTCTCCGGAAGAAAGTTCAGTGATATTTTTAAGGTTCTTTCGTTTGAAGATTTGCAGCAGATGTATTCCCCCCTTCATGAAGCGGATGTCACTAAATTCGCTGATATTGTCGATGCCAAAGTGCGCGAATACTTCGCTGATACCAACCTCAAGCGTATCCGCACGCTTTATGGCTGCACGCAGGCAGAGCTTGCCAAGCGAAGCAATGTCAGTCTTCGCTCAATTCAAATGTACGAACAGCGCAACAAGGACATCAACAAAGCCAGTGCGGAGACTGTTCTTAGCCTTGCAAAAGTCCTCGGCTGTACGATGGAGGATCTTCTGGAAACGTAAGTCCGTAACAAAAAGGGTAGTCTTTCCCTTAAAAAACTACATGAATTACGGGAATGTAATGGCTGTTAAGGGAAAACCATGATTTCATCCAGAAGGGGCAACTGACATGGATAAAGAACGTATGGCAGAGTTGGAGAAAATCGAAGCCCACGGTGCCGAGAACGGCTGGGTTGCACCGATGACAGAGGAAGACCGGGAGTTCTTTGCATATTTTCGCTCAGTGTTTAAGCGCTACAATATTTCGTCCTCAAAGGCAACACAACTGGAGTATGATTTTGTGACACGAGTCGCGGAGAGTGAATTTTATCTTCAGAAGGCAAATGCGTGAGGGTATTCTTTGCCTATAGCGATGCAAATTCTGCGCCGCCTATCCCTACATAAAGAACTTGCTTAACCTCTCCAGCAGAGGTACAATGCGACAGACTGGAGAGGCAAATCATCCGTCCGCGGCACTCCGGCAAACTATAAAAACCGCTTTCTGGCCCCTGTCACGAGGGTGTTCAGAAAGCGGTTTTTGACCACATGTTTGACTACAGACAGGCGTGGAGTACACGGAAACAGCGGAGGTAAGAGTTGCAAAGAGTATTTGTAATAAACTAAAATCGGCTATAAAGTGCTGGAAAAAGTAGGAAAATTTTTATTCAAAAGTTTGGGAGCAAGATGTCGGGAGTTCGAGTCTCCCATCTCGGACCACAGCCCCTGAAATCGAACGATTTCAGGGGCTGTTTTTTACTTAAGCATGCACTTCTTTGAACAGTTAAAATGTTAGCGGAAACCGCTGCGGCACAGTGGTTTGATTGGTGTTGCACAAATTTCCGCCATTTTGAGAAAAAGCCTCGGAAGCCTTGCAAGGCAAGGCTTCCGAGGCTTTTTGCGATAGTAGTCAAATAGTGGTCTGCGCAGATTACGGGTCACGTAGCTCGATTCAATTGAGCAACCTTATCGATGAACTCTTTCATGTCTTCGATATAAGTGTATGGTGCATATTCAGAATAAATCTCAGGAGAGTCCAGAATAACAATTTGAACTCCATCCGCTCGCAGTGCCTCCAGCGTTCCGGGAAGGCAGCGGGCCTCGTTGGGCGTCTTGCAGCAGTAGGCAAAGCAGCCCTGCTGATCAAAGATTTTTGCAACGATGTATATCTTTTTATCGCCCATTGTCACACTCCTCCAATCTCTCTTGAAAGTCCTGCTCGGTTTTGATCACACCGGTAGCATACTCCTGATATAGCTTTTTCTCGATTTCCGGGCTTTTGTACTTGTAGACATACTGGTGGCTCCAGAGGTTAAAGTGGTAATCCTTTCCACACTACAGCTGCACCTCTATCGGATATGCTAAACTATCTCTCTGATAATAAAGGTGAATCGCACGATAACCATTATCTACCTGTTTTCCGTTCCGCAAATCAACGACTCTAAAATAGTCTGGGAAGTCGTTAGGATACTTGTCAAAGCGAAGCCGGAATCCAAGCACATCATTAAAGCACTGCTTAAAGCCGCCGTGGTTGGCGAGCGTCTTTTCATATTTCCGCATGATGGAGTCATCGCTTTTGAAGCGGGAACCTATTAAATTCTCCTGAACCAGTGTATCAATATACCCTGCTCTGTACTTCGCTATATCATCAAGAATCGTATTAATCGGTGTTGCGCTCAGAGAAATTTGTTTCAGGCTTCGCCCAAGTGTCGATCGATAAGATAGTAAGTCCAGAGTTTCTTTTGAAATAAACAACCCCATATTAAAATACCTCTACTGAATATCTCTGCTATTGTTTAGAGTATAGCATGAAACGTCCGAGAGTAAAAGAAATTTCAAGCTTGCCTATACAAATCACTATTCTTTGCAAAGAATCCAGCCTTTAGAACAACATAAACTTCCTGCGGTGAATTACATGCTGAAAGATCCACAATATTTTCTACACTATTTTGATGACAATGAATTATTTCAAATTTTCGCTGACGCAATTCGAACCCCCGTCCGAATTCAACACGAGTATTACTCGTCCAGCTTTTGGAACTCATCCAGCCGCAATTCTCGCTTCAGTTCTTCTTCTGTCGGCAGATAGGTGAAATATTTGGATGCGAAAATCTGGTGATTATCCTCCGGTAAAGTGTACTTTACAACAGCATCACTTTTATCGGCGCAAAGGACAATGCCAATCGGCGGTGTGTCCCCTTCGTTCATCAACTCACGAGTATAGTAGTTGACATACATCCGCATCTGGCCAAGATCTTGATGCGTAAAAGGTCAATGAAAAAGTTTTGACCATCCAGCGTAAACTTCTTCTGTCGTGCTACAAAGGAGAAGCCTCGTCCCAGCTCCAGCAGGAAGTGTTGCAGGTGGTCAATCAATGCCTGCTCCAATTCTCCCTCATACACATGCGTATCCGGTTGGATTTGTAGGAACTCCATTACATAGGGGTCTTTGATGATTTTTTCATATTCCGGTTTTGGCTCCGTCGTTTGTATCTCAGCAGCGACAAGCGATTTATCCTGGCTTGCCAAGATGCGCTGATAGTACATCGTGTGGATCTGCCGTTCAAGCTGCCGGACGCTCCATGCGGATTTCGCGCATTCTTCCGCATAGAAGTCTCTCTCTTTCTCATTGGCAACGCGCATCAGTAGTCGGTAGTGCGACCAGCTCAATTCGGGACACAGTGTGTCTCAAATTGGATATGCGCAGTAGAACTGGCGCATCTTTCGCAAATTTGACTCGTCGAATCCTTTCCAAATTCAGCTGTCAGATGTGCTGCAGCAGCTTTTTGCCATATCCTGCGCGGTCATTTTCTCCGCAGGCTTTGTAGATCTGCTCGCCGATTTCCCAATAGGCCGTCACCATTGCGGAGTTTACTGCTGTGCACAAACTACGCTGTGCAGACACAATGGAATGGCGGATTGAATGATAGGTTTGCTCTGTTGTATAGTTCGTTTGAAGCTCGTTATCCATTCCGTTCACCTTACCACACATTTGTAAGTTAGCAAAATTCTATTTCTGTTTTATACAGAAGCCCCTGACAGCCTGCCAAGTCCTTCATCACGAACTCCGCCATCGGGCTGCGGCAGATGTTGCCCAAGCACACAAAGAGTATCTTCTTCATCGCACTCGCTCTCCTGAGATATTTCTTTTTTCAGCATAGCAGGAAACTGTTTGCTCGTCGAGAGGCATTGAAATGCATTCTTCTGCGAATGGTGCCGGTTGCTACACAATACACAAAGAAAATATTATAATATGGCGTTATCTTGAGAGGAACCGGTCATACGTCTTCTGCACCGGCGCACCCCGAAAAAGCCTAAAGCATAAGATACTGCCAGCAATGAGGGCTCGAAAAAATGCACGGTTTTTTGCGGAAAGGCCTGAAAATCCGGCGGCATATAATCAGCTAATTTGGAAATATCAACAAAATAGCATCATGATTTTTATATTTTGTGCTGATTTACGCAATAGTCAAAAAACTGTTATAATTATCACCAAGATAAGTAAAGCCTTTGCACTTTTTGCATACAGACTGCACAAACGCGGTGCGCAAGCACGCGAAAAGCCGCCTGATCTGGCGGGACATTTCACCGCCGCAGCGAGGATAGAACCGCGGCGCAGAAGTTGTGGCTGGTGCCGAAGGATATGTAGGAATCGCCCGAAGGGCGTTTGATTAAAGGATAAAAGGAGGCATCTATGAAAAAACGTGTGATCAGCTAGCTGCTCTGTCTGGCGCTGTGTCTGTCGATGCTGCCGATGGCGGCACTGGCAGAGGATGTGCAGGCGCCGGAGGGGCCCGCTCCGTCTCTGAACGAGCCGCAGCCCGAGCCGAGAGCCAAAGAAAATGAAACGCCGGCCCCGGAGCCGGAGAAGAAAGTACAGTCGGAACTGATGACGGCAGAGAAGCTGCTCATGCCGCTGTCGCTCGATGAGAGTAGTTTGCCTTTCACTGTTGGTAAAATTTTGGCTGAACAGGATAGCGAAGATATTGGTACTGACGGAGTGATTGGTGTTGAAACAACCTTACGTGTTGTGGTGAGCAACATAACTACCGAGCAGCTGTGGAATATAACACAAGCTGGCGGTTTGACTATGACAGTTGACGGTGTTAGCGTAACGCAAGCACCGGCATTTGCAAAATTTAATAATAATGAGTATTGTGTATACAGTGTTTTCACGCCGACACAGACCAGTCATTCGGTTTGTGTCACCATTACTTATAATGGAATTCCAGTTACTAGGACACGCGAATTAACGTTCACAAAGTGCTCGCATCCGGGTATCAAAAGCGGAAATACATGCAGCCAGTGTGGCGCCACACTGGTGGCGGAGATAAACTCCGCCACCTATTATGAAACGTTGTCGGAAGCACTGGATGCAGCGCAGACAGAGACAAATTCGGGCTGCACAGTTACGCTGATAAGTAATAGCAGTTTGGCGACTGCCTATACCATTACGCAGGGCAATTTTACCATTGATCTACATAAATACGAGCAAGGCGCTGGAACCATTTACGTAGCTGGCACAGCGGATGTGACTGTAAAGAATGAGTCTGCCGGTCAATTTGAGGGCAAATTCTGCTGGAGCGGTGCGGACGCGAAGCTGACACTGGCGGAGGGGAGCGCTTATGCGAATCTCTCAGTTACGGTAACTGGTAAAACCGTTGCCGACCTGCTTCCCGGCGGCTGCGGCTATCAGTCTTCCCTCAATAACTGGGTCAATGAATCTGCGCTGAGCCAGACCACGATTCAGAACGTCTTGGTCAAAAAGGCACCGTTTACTGTTGATTATTTCAGTGTCAATTCTTCTTCATATTATATTAACGTGCCTTTTACGATTTCAGCGTCTGTGCGTAGCAGCAGCTTCCCCAATGGAGATATTGACTTTAACTATTGTCTATATATTGACGATATTCTAAAGAAAACTGGAAAACAAAACACTCGCTCTCAACTTTCTATGGATGATTGTACCTTAGAGGATGGAAATCAGCATACTGCAAAGCTTGTAGTCTCGTATAATGGCTATTCTGTAACCAAAACGCTGATGTTACAGGCTGTTGCATGCCCGCATACAACCATCGGACAGACAACCGGTCAGTGCACTGTGTGCAATCTGCAGATGGCTGCATATGTTTTGGACAAAGGAAAATATGTGCAAAATCGCAGGTACTACAAGACCTTTAAAGAGGCATTGGATAATGTGTGGATAACGCTTGGCACAACGGACTGCACACTCGGCATCTTTGAGGATACAACAGTTTCTTCTGCAATTACAAGAGACCTCATATCCCAGAGGCATACGCTTACCCTTTGCCTGAACGGAAAGACGCTTGAGTGTACAGGTGAAGCGTTATTCCGGGCGTTGAAACTTTGGGATCTTATCATTCAGGGAGAAAACGGCACGCTCAAGGCCAACAGTTCAACTGGTGTTATCAATGCTTCGAGCGGAGCATCGCTTACAATATACGGACCGATTACGATTACGAACACGAATCAGAATGGGTACGGAATTTATACGCAGGGAAGCAGCAGAGACCTTGCGAACGTTGAAATTAATGCGAATAAGGGCAACAGCGTAGGCAGTCTGTACGTTAACGGCGGGGAAGTCCGTTTGAATAGCGGCACGGCCGGAAAGGTTGAAGTACGAGGCTCAAATTCGCTCTTTTATGTTGCAGGTGGTGCCCGTGCAGGCGTAAGCGGAACGGTGACGGTTCAAGGGAACGGTAAGTTGGAAACAGGACATGGTTATGACCCTGTATTTGAGGACGATGTCACGATTAAATCCGACGGCTGGGCTTCGCTTCGCCAAGGTGAATTCCGGAAAATGCTGAAGCTGGAGCCTGGAACTTATATCAAAACACTTCGGGGACTGCTCTCTAATGGCGCAGATGATTTCTACATTGGCGGCGTCTATCAGAAGAACGCCAAGGAGCAGACAGAGATCAGTGCAGACGGTGAAAACTACGTTACCATCGGAAGAGGCCATAAGCACGACTACGACGATACCGGAAAGTGCAAGTACTGTAACGAGGAAGCCGAAGCGTATTTGTTGGTGAATGGCCAGCGAAGTTATGGTTATTTTGACAAGATGTTGGCCCTGGCGGAGGAAAAAGATGGTTCCTGCGTGTACTTGCTAAAAGATGTAACCATAATCAGAGATACGGAAGTTAAAAAAGGAAATTTCAGTATTGCGGGCGGAAGTTTCAAGGTGACTTGTTCCGGCCCGTATGCGCTCGTATTCGGCGGCGGTACGGTCTCAATCGGTGACGGCACGTTCGACCGTCTGAAAGTCACAGGCGAAGGCAAGCTCACGCTCAACGGCGGCAAATACTACGCCATCGATGTGGCAGGCTCGACCTATGAAAACTACGGCAAACTGCTTGCGACAAACCGCGCCTTTAAGCATCAGTCGACGTGGGAGTCGAAGACTTCTATCACCGGAAAGAGCTTCGATGTGACGAGCACAAATGCACCGAAATCGGTAGAGAAGCCGCCGTTTGATTCCGTCGCTGTCACACCGACCATCTGGACAGTCGATTACGGCAAACCTGTGACGTTCACAGCGATGGTCACCAGAGACGACTCCAGTAAGACTTTGAGCTACCAGTGGTATACGGTCGCGATTGACGAGACGAAAACCGCGATTGAGGGCGAAACCGGCGAAACTATGACAGTGAACGAAGCGGTTGGAACCTATCAGTATCTCTGCCAGGTTACGTGCGAAGATTATACGCTTTCGTCGAACACCGTGCGGCTGACCGTTCAGCGGATTGATCTGTTCGACGCGGCCCTTTCGGCCACCATTCAGACGCGCGCCTACAACGGCGAGTATAAAGCAATGATTGAGGACGGCAGCAGCCTTACCCTTGGTAACATGACCGTTCCCGCAAGCGCGTATACACTCTCGGCTGTGTTTGCAGACAGAGATGCCGGGGTGAATAAAGATGTTACTGTCACAGTCAAGCTGACGAACACCAACTACTGCTTCGGCTATGATAGTGACAATCAGCCGATTCTGGAGAAAACGTTCGAGACAACCGGCACGATTGCGCAGAATACGCAACCCAATTTAATTTCTAAGGATGAGAACATCTATAATTCGGCTGCGCATACGTATGAATTTGATCTGGATTCGTATCTGACTGCGATCAAAGATCACCTTGGCACGATGAGCTATGGCACGCCTGTGCCTCATAGTTTGCAAACGGGCATCGGGACGCCTGTTCTGGAGGGGCATACGCTGAAGCTGCCCGTGAGCGCGATCCGTTGGGCTTCAGAGACTTCGCTCGGCAGAATCACGATTCCTGTCAACAGCCAGAATTACGCAAATGTTTCGATTGAAATTTGCTTGAATCTTGTTGAGCGTACTGCGGTCACAGCTACCGCCACACCGAGCAAAACAGAGCTTACCTACGGCGAGAAGCTTGGCACCATCACGCTTTCGGGCACGACAACCCCAAAGCTTGAAGGAACCTTCGCCTGGCAGACGCCGGACGTGGTTCTGGACGCCGGTACGTACCCAGAGCTTGGCTGGAAGTTTACCCCGGACAATTACACCTACGCGGAAGCTTCCGGAACGGCCGAAATCACCGTCAAGCAGGCCAAGCTGACAGACCCCGCGCCCGTGACGCTCACGATCTACAACGGCTGGGCCGGTACCTATGAGGCTGCGCTCCCAGAGCTTCCGACGCTGGAGAAAGGGCTGCGCTTCGGCAATGACGCGGCCTATGGCCCTCCGGACGTCTTGGCCGACGAGTACTATAGCTCCGGCGCAACGCTGAAAATGGTAGGCGGCAAGCAGGGCGTCTCGATTCCGATTCTCAAGAACGAGACGGCGAAAGAGGGAAAGGTTGGCACCATCACCGTCCAGTACACCTCGCAGAACTATGAGCCGGTTACATTGACCATCAACCTTGTGGCAAAGAACCGCACCGCGCCGACGTTCATTTTGACTGCCGACCACGACACACTCTCGGGCGGCGGCAAGGTCACGCTGACGCTTGAACGCGGCAATCTGCCGGATGGCGCGGTTGTGACGGTCTCCGGCACGGACGAGGCCGGTAATGCCGTCACATTGACGGACAACGGCGATGGCACGTATTCGGCCACGCTTCCCAACAAGACGCAGACCTATACCTTTATCGCTGTCTATGACGGAAGCCAGACGATTGCGCCGAAGACGGATTTCACAACCGTGAAGGTGCAGCAGCGCTCGTCCGGCGGCGGCGAGCCCGCCAAGCCCAGCTTCCCTGTGAAGATTTCGAACAGCGGCGACGGCGTCGCCAAGGTCGACAAGTCCTATGCCAGCGCGGGCGCCAAGGTCACGATCACTGTCACGCCCGGCCGGAACGCCACTGTGCAGCGCATCACGGTCACGGACGAGGACGGCGAGCGCCTCAAACTCACCGAAAACCGCGACGGCACGTATTCCTTCACCATGCCGAACGGCGCGGCAAACGTTTACGCCCGCTTCAGCGGCAGCGGCCTACCGTTTGCAGATATCCCGTCCGGCAGCTGGTACTATGACGATATCGCGTATGTCTATGACGCGGGGCTGATGACCGGCCTGACGGCCACGACGTTTGGCCCGAATCTGTCCACCACACGCGGCATGATCGTCACCATCCTCTGGCGCATGGAAAACGAGCCCGTGGCCAAGCATGGCTGCCCGTTTGCTGATGTGCGCCGCGGCAGTTACTATGAGCAGGCGATTGCATGGGCCTCCGAAAACGGTATTGTCACAGGCTTCGACGCGTCCACCTTCGCGCCTGACCGGGCGATTACGCGTGAGCAGCTGGCGGCCATCTTGTTCCGCTTCGCGGCCTATCGCGGCATGGATGCCGTGACACTGCGCGAAAACCTCTCCAGCTTTCAGGATCAGGCCGCCATCAGCGCCTACGCTGTCTCGGCGCTCAACTGGGCCGTCGGCGAGGGGCTGATGCAGGGGACCGGCGATAAGTTGGAGCCCACCGGCAGCGCCACCCGCGCGCAGGTCGCGGCGATGCTGCGGCGCTTCATGCAGCGCAATTTCTGAATACCATAATAAACGCAGCGGTTCAGTTTGAACTGCTACCCGTCAAGAGGACAGTGAAAAATATAAAGTTTTCCCGGCCAGCAGAGTAAACTGCTGGCCGCTTTTTATGCGGCAAGAGATAGTCTGTGCTTTTTAAGGGGAAACTCACCCCTAACGTAACCGTCAAACCACCCTGCGCATGGACAGGCATGAGACAATAGTAGCGGAACGTTGCGAAACGTTCCGCTACTATTGTATTGTGGGGGTGTTAGGATGACAAGCGCAGAGTTGAAACACCGAGCGAAGCTGCAGGAGTGGTCGGCGCGGATACAGGATTGCCGCAGCAGCGGGCTACCAGTGCGGGCGTGGTGCAGACAAGAAAGAATCAACGCAACAACCTATTACCGTTGGGAACGGGAATTTCTGGCTTTGGCTGAAACAGAGCCATGCTCGAGCGTGTCGGCCGTCAGGTTTGCAGAGCTTTCGGCACCGAAACAGGTAT
>ERZ826220.2988-NODE-2988-length-13637-cov-5.158740_pt1 | contig 13637 bp, 11 predicted proteins | sample MGYA00519927_ERZ826220 | MGnify/ENA primary metagenome ERZ826220 (study PRJEB31778, sample SAMEA3449225) | human gut metagenome | biome: human gut; feature: human-associated habitat; material: faeces | place: United Kingdom | collected 2010/2012 ...
CCCCACCAGAACAGTATCAGACCCATGGCGTACAGGGACCGTGGACCGATATCTACGCCCTCTGCGCCACCATGTACAAATGCATCACAGGGGAGAATCCACCCGATGCGATAGAGCGTGTGATGGACGATCACCTGAAAAAAATCTCCGCATTCGGAATTCCTGTTTTACCGCAGATAGAAGAAGCGATTATAAAAGGAATGAGCGTTGCGGCAAATGACAGATATCAGAATGTCGGGGACTTCTGTGAGGACTTGTATGGTGGATATGAGGAAAACAGTGAACCAGAAGCGGAAGAAAGTCAGAGTCAGGTAGAAACTGAATCAGCAGAACAGAGTGTTGAAGCTAAGGCGGATATATTGCAAGAAGAAGTCCCACAAGGAAAATACTCCACAACAGAAGCGGTTCTGGAAAGTGATAATTTAATATTTGAGGAACTTTCAGAAAATACAGGCTTAACATCCGAAGAAAATGAAGCGGGGAATGGAATAGAGTCAGAAACGAATAATTCAGGTAATAAAGTACCGGAACAGATTCTGGAAAAAAAGAAGGTCTCAATAACTCCTGAAAAAGAGGGGATACCTGATAACAGGGGAAAAGAAGAAACGAAAAAAATACAAAAAAAGAACGACTATTTCCCGATAATTGTCGGAATACTAATTTTACTGGGGATAGCAGGTACTTTTGCGTATAATAAGTCTGTGTCGAAAAAAGGAACAACAGCTAAAGTCGAGAGTTCTTCGCAAGAGAAAGATAAAGAAGAAACAACATCTAAGGCCGAGAGTTCTTCGCAAAAGAAAGATAATAATCCAGATTATAAAATAGGGGAAACAATAGAATTTGGGAATTATCCACAAGAAGAAGACGGAACAGAAAAGCCAATTGAATGGATCGTAATGAAAAAAGAAGGAAACCAAGTCCTGCTTCTTAGCAAGTATGTATTAGATGCCAAACCATATAATGAAGAAGTTGAAGAGGTCACATGGGAGACAAGTGATATTCGGAAATGGTTAAATAATGAGTTTTATACAACTGCTTTCAATAAGGCAGAAAAAGCAAAAATACAGACGTCTTTGATAAAAAACGAAGATAACTCGGAGTATGGAACAAGCGGAGGAAACGACACAGAGGATAAGGTGTTTTTATTAAGCGAGAAGGAAGCAGAAACATTATTTTCGAATGACAAAAAAAGAATAGCCAAAGCAACAGAATATGCCGAAGAATCAGGAGTTTATGGTAATGAAGAAAAAGCAGCATGGTGGTGGCTCCGCTCGCCGGGCCACTGGAGCGATGGTGCGGCCGTAGTGAATAGGAATGGCTGGGTCTACAGGGATGGCGATTATGTCAGCAGTAGTGTTGACGGTGTGCGGCCCGCTTTGCATTTGAATCTGCAATCTTAAAATCCTGCATTTTACCATTTCACAATATGTTTTAGCCGAAACTTTTATTTTACCAAACACAGTCCCAGAAAATTACAAGAAGGGAGCACACTATGAAAAAAACAAAACGAATTCTCATGACAGTCACCTTACTAATCGCAGCAGTATTTCTTCTAAACGCAGCGAACCTGCCTGCCGGTAACGTACAGGCGGCATCAAAAGGTACATACCGTGCCATTTTGCAGGCATACAAAAGGAATGATTATCGCAAAGTGCAAAGACTCAGCAAAACATTACCGAAAAACGCAAATGAAAAGTGTGCCAGAAAGCTAAATTCCAAATACAGAAAGGCAGCGAAAAAGGTAACGGGTAAGATGAGAAAATGGAGAGGTATGGAAAATTATATACCGGGTATACAGTGGTATGCCTTTAGCGATATTAATAAAAATGGAAAGCCCGAGTTAATTGTAAAGTATGGAGGCGTAGAGACAGATTGCAGTATATGGGTATATGAATATAAAGGAGGAAAGTATAAGAAGGCAAAAGGTGCTATTTATGATACATGGCATCCATCTTTACACAATTATACGAGCGGAAATGGTCTGGTTTTACAGGAAAGACCTATTTCAGAATATGATTGTGAGATTGTCACTCTTGTTACGTTAAGCAAGGGACGTATTAAAGGAAAGACTGTCCGAGAACGATATCTTTCTTCCGGAAAACAGAGAACGACTATGCCGTGTAAGATTAAAACATATACACCATAAAGAGAAAGCGAGGAAAAACAATGAAACAAACAAAACGAATCATCATGACCCTTACCTTGTTAATCGCAGCAGTATTTTTTATGAACTCAGCGAACCTTCCGGCAGGACATGTACAGGCGGCATCCGCTTCCTCTATGAAGAAAGCGTATAAAAAGTACCTTACAAAAAGCGTGAGCGGGAAAAAATATTACAAGATTGTGAATATCGGTGATAAAAATAAGCCTGTATTGTTGATTGGAACCTATAAAGGATTCGGAAAAGGCAGTTACACCGGCTGTAATGTTTATTATTACAAGGGTGGAAAGGTAAAAAAAGTAGGCAGCCTGAGCGATGGCAGAGACATTGCGCTCTATACAAAGAAAGGCCAGAATTATATTAACAGTGGTCTTTCCGATGAAGCACTTTATTTATGCGTGAAAGATGGAAAGTCCTATTTATGCGCATATTACAACAGCCACAATTGGAAAATCGACCCGGATGATAAATACGAAAAATGCGTCATTAAAAAAGGTGGAAAAGTCATTAAAAATTATGGCTATATGGATTCCAGACAGTATAATACAGCAAAAAACAGCTACCGCTATAAAAGTACAGTAAAGTTTGTTAAAAATACGAGCGCAAACCGAAAGAGAATATAAATAGTGCAATAGCTGTGGAGCAGTTGAAAAGGCTTTCCACAAAATGTGAGTTACATCTTGCGGAAAGCCTTTTTTAAAAACAATCGGGAGGGAGTTAATATGATGAAAAAATCTATAAAAAACGTAATAAAAACCTTATGTCTCATTATGACCCTGTTATTCCTTTGCCAGATAAACGTAGTCCCTGAAATTCAGGGAACAGTAAATGTAGAAGCTGCATCTCGTAAAACAAAGAAAAATGCGAGGAATGCTTACAAAAAGATGCTGTTAAAAAATGTAAAATGGAGTGATGGTTATTATGCTCGCTCAAAAGAGCTTTATTTTACCTGTATAGATATTAATAAAGATGGGGTAAAAGAGTTAATTCTTTACTATATGGATTCTCCACATGCGTATGGATGGAATCGTATTTACACATATACAGGTGGACGTGTTAAATCATTGGGACAATTTACCTCTGTATCTATCTGTACAAACAAAAAGTATTTTACGGATTCTTATATGAATGGTGGAATAGGCAGGGAGTATTTTTACCAGCTTGGAAAGAATGGAAAAAAGATTAAAATTGCAGAATATACATATGCTGATCATAAACCATATGGAGTTTCTGGTTCTGTGACAAGAAAACATGAGAATGGATATCCATATTACTATTACAATTGTAAGGTAAATGGAAAGCGTGTCGGTTATAATGCGTGCATGAAAAAGGTAAAAGCTTTAAAAAGAGGTGCAAAATACAGTTCAGGTAATTATCATAAGAATACCGCTGCCAACAGAAAAAAATTTATAAAATAACATAGTATAATCCAATGGAGAACAATCAGTAATCTATTTTGACTATCATTTGTTTATAGGTGAAGTACTCGGTAATTCAATTGTCGAGTGTTTCACGGGATAAACAAAGAAAGATAGCAATGAAGGGAGAGAAACTTATGGCAGTAATTGGCGCAGTTCTTGGAGATATTGCAGGTTCACAATTTGAGTTCAACAGACCAGAGAATCTGGATTACAAACATTGCGAGTTATTTACAAACAGATGCTCTTATACCGATGACACGATAATGACTCTGGCGGTGAAAAAAGCAATTTTAGAAAATGCAGATTTTACAAAAACAATGCGTGAAATCGGACAACCTTATCCTTACTCAGGATATGGCGGAAGATTTTATGAGTGGATGTACGGTGAAAATCCGAGGCCATATAATAGCTTTGGAAATGGTTCGGCAATGCGTGTTTCTTTTGTTGGAGAACATTTTGATGCATTAGAAGATGTAATATCTATGGCAGAAAAATCTGCGGAAGTGACGCATAATCATCCAGAAGGAATCAAAGGTGCCGTAGTAACGGCTGTCTGTATCTGGATGGCCCGTCACGGAAAAACAAAAGAAGATATTTTCCAGTATGTATTAGAACAATATCCAGCAGAAAAATATGAATACAGCATTGCTGTCCCTCTTGATGAATTGGAGAAAATATATCAGTGGAACGAGACTTGTATGGGAAGTGTACCAGCAGCAATGCGCTGCTTTTACGAAAGCGACTCCTACGAGAGCTTCCTCCGCAATGTATTCCGCTTAAAATGTGATAGCGACACCCTCGCAGCAATCGGCGGAGCCGTAGCAGAAGAATACTATGGGTGGACTGGGTTCTATAATGAAGATGAACTGCTCAAAAAATATCTTGATGCAAACTTATACAACTTAGTAAAACTTTGATTTGCCGCAGGCAAGGGAGACGCCACCAGAAAGAGAAATAACCTATATTTGTGACTTTCGTCGCTGCAGGCTGAATGTTCGCTTAATCGCTCGCATCCAACCTTTGCTCCCAGGCCACAAATATAGGATATCTTCTCTCTTTGGTCTTTTTGCCTGTGGCAAATCAGAAGTTATTAAATTTCACTCTGGGAAATAAGTGCAATGTCTGATATAATTTATAAAAGCATCAGCTTTAAAACATTGAAAAGTCAGGAGGGAATAAAATGGGAATCTATTTAAATGGAACAACCGCCTATACCCTGTACAAAAGCGAAACAGTAAAGCCATATTTTATAGATAAAACATTGATGCTAGAGCAATTATTTCCTTTAGTAAATGAAGGAAATAATTATATTTGCATTACTAGGCCTCGAAGATTTGGAAAAACAGTTACAGCAAATATGATAGCGGCATTTTTTTCTAAAGCAAAAAATGCGGAGGATATATTTGATAAATGCAAAATATCAGCAAATCCGATATGTACGAAATATCAAAACCAGTATTCAGTGATCCATATTTCATTTAATGATCTCCCAAAAAGATGTACTTCCTATGAAAAATATATTGACAGGATTGAAAACAGATTAATCAAAGATCTCCGGCTGGAATATCCAGATGTCGAAATCTCAGAGGACGAGGCGGTATGGGATGTTTTAAATGAAATATACGCTTATGATATTAATGCGAGATTTATATTTGTATTTGATGAATGGGATTTTATTTTCCATCAGGATTTTATCACAGAGCAGGACAAAAAAGATTATTTACTTTTTCTGCGTAATTTACTGAAAGATAGACCATATGTATTGCTTGCATATATTACAGGAATTCTTCCAATCGCAAAATATTCAAGCGGTTCAGAACTTAATATGTTTATGGAATATACGATGATTTCAGAAGAAAAATTTAGTGATGCTTTTGGATTCACAGACTCGGAAACAGATGAATTATACAAACGGTATGAAAAAAATACAAAGCACAAAAATGTGAGTCGTGAAGGATTACGCATCTGGTACAATGGCTATCATACTTTTCGGGGAGAAAGCGTGTATAATCCAAGATCAGTTGTATTTGCACTTACGAATAATAATCTTGCATCTTACTGGACAAGTTCAGGGCCATATGATGAGATTTATTATTATATTGAACATAATATAGATGATGTGCGGGATGATCTGGCATTGATGGTATCAGGAGAAGCTGTTCCGGCCAAAATTCAGGAATACGCGGCAACTTCTATGAAACTTACTACAAGAGATGAAATTTTTTCTGCGATGGTAGTTTATGGATTTTTGAATTTCGAGAATGGAAAGGTCAGCATTCCAAATAAAGAACTGATGGATAAATTTGCTGCAATGTTACAAAAAGAACCTTCTTTGGGATATGTGTATCGTCTTGCACACGAATCTGAAAGAATGCTTTATGCCACTTTGCATGGTGATACGAAAACAATGAATGAGATTCTCGAATATGTCCACAATACAGAAATTCCACTACTATCATATAATTACGAAACAGAACTTTCTGCTATTGTAAATTTGATTTATCTTGCAGCACGGGATCTATACCAAGTTGAACGTGAGGAAAAAGCAGGCATTGGATATGTTGATTTCATTTTCTATCCATATGATAAAACAGCAGATTGCCTTATACTGGAATTAAAAGTAGATCATACACCAGAAGAAGCCATCAAACAGATTATTGAAAAAAAGTACGCAATGAAGTTTCAAGGGAAAATTGGACAAAAACCGTTGTATACAGGAAGAATTCTTGCGGTTGGAATTAGCTATGATAAAAAGAACAAAGTACATGCATGTAAAGTTCAGGAACTTGAAAAAGTTAGTAAATTCTGTTGAATTGGCAAAACTGACGAAACAACGAAATCCCATCGTCCATATTTGTGATTTCGTTGTTTCTGAAAGTGTTTTCTGAAGTAAAATCAGAATTCATGTTGGAGAGATTTGGGGAAGAGGACAGGAGATGTAGAAGTTCCGGGAAATGAAATTCTATAGGATTGACACTTGAATCAGTGCCATAATCGTATAGTTATAATATCAAATAATTTAAAATGATAAGATAAGTGTCAGTCCTCCAGCATTTCAATTCCTCAAAAGGTCACAACTGTCTGAAGCCTCCCTCAAATCTTTCTCAAAATAAATCCTGAATTTGCATGGGCAGCCAACAAACAGCTTCCAAAGAGAGCCGATACCCTATATTTGTGGCCTCGGAGCAAAGGTTGGATGCAAGCGGTTAAGCGAACATTCAACCTGCAGCGACTAAAGTCACAAATATAGGGGATCGGCTCTCTTTGGAAGCGTCTATTTTGCCCGCGGCAAATCAGAAGTTAAACTATTCTTCTTCCCAGTTATGGTATACTGCCTGTACATCATCATCTTCATCGAGTAAGTCTAATGTACGGTTTAAGTTCTTAATATCTTCTGGGTCTGTTAATGTTACATAGTTGTCTGGAATCATTGTTACTTCTGCAGATGCCATTGGTACGCCTTCTTTTTCAAGGGCTTCTCTTACTTCACCAAATGCGTCTGGATCTGTAGTGATTTCGTAGCTGTCATCTTCTTCCACGAAGTCTTCTGCTCCGGCATCTAATGCAATCATCATAAATTCATCTGGATCTGTTTCGTATTCTTCTTTAGATACAATGATCTGTCCTTTTTTCTGGAACATGAAAGATACACAGCCGGATGTACCGATATTTCCACGTCCTTTGGAGAATGCGGAACGTACGTTAGCTGCTGTACGGTTCTTATTATCTGTTAATGTTTCTACGATAATAGCGATTCCGTTAGGGCCGTATCCTTCGTATGTATTCTGTACATAATTTACGGAGTTGGCATCTCCGGCAGCTTTTTTGATACCTCTTTCGATAGTATCGTTAGGCATGTTGTTAGATTTTGCTTTAGCGATTACATCACGAAGCTTACTGTTATTCGCTGGATCTGGACCGCCTTCTTTTACTGCTACTGCAATTTCACGACCGATTACGGTAAAGATTTTACCTTTTGCAGCATCATTTTTTTCTTTTTTGTGTTTAATGTTCGCAAACTTGGAATGTCCTGACATTTTATCTTCTCCTCACTTCTCTATGATATTTAAATACTCTTATAGGCATAACTTTTCTAAGTTTATCACCGTTTTATTATGTAGTCAAGTATTCTGGCTTTATCTTTCTGATTTACCTTTCCACAAAAATTTTCGATTTACACCCATTTTTTTATTTTTTATATTTTCATAAAAAGGCTACTGTGCTGGCATATTGACAAACATGCTATTTTATAATCTGTACAATATTCTCCAAAATCAGCTACTGTACCAGAGCGTGTTAATGAATATACCGAAATCTTTTTTCAATTATTTTAATATTCCTGACTCTTTTATGCTCGCAATTGCTTTCTTAATCTCTTCTGGCGGAAGTACGAGAGCAAAACGGACATAACCTTCACCAAGGCTTCCAAAACTGCTTCCTGGTGTACAGATCACGCCAGTTTTCTCCATAAGTTCCATAACAAATTCATTGGAATTCGTATAGCCGTCCGGCAGTGGCCCCCATGCAAACATAGTTCCCTCGCTGTCTGGAATGTTCCACCCAATCTCTCGAAGTCCTCCGCACAGTGCATCTCTTCTTTCCTGATATTTTTTGCACTGTTCCTGTACGGCAGCATCATCGGATTTTAATGCCGCTACTGCACCTGCCTGTACAGGAAGAAAGATACCATAGTCAATCTGGGAACGGAAACGTTTGAACACTTCAATGACCTGTGCATTTCCAATGACAAAAGACATACGCGCACCTGTATAATTATAGCTCTTTGACAGGGAATAAAATTCTACGCCGACTTCCTTTGCTCCCTCGAAAGAAAGGAAAGACTTTCCTTCTCTTCCGTCATAAATAATATCTGAGTATGCATTATCATGAATGATTAAAATATTATTTTCCCTAGCAAATGTAATTAACTTTTCGTAGAATTCGTCTGGTGCTGTCTTACAGATTGGATTGGCTGGATAGGATACTACCATCACTTTTGCTGCCTTTTTTACATCCGCAGGAATGGCATCAAAGTCTGGAAGATAGTTATTCTCCTCTGTCAGCGGATAAAACCACTGATTACTCTGTGCAATAAATGCGCCTGTTGAAAAGATTGGATATCCTGGGTTTGGTAAAAGCACAATATCTCCCGGATTAATGAGTGGCAGGAAAATATGTGCCATTCCTTCCTGAGAGCCGTATACAGACATAATCTCATTCTTCGCAATGTCCGTATTATATCTATTTTTGTAACGTGCTGCTAACGCATCTAAAAGCTCATCGGTCTCACCTAAAGAATAATGATAATTCTCCGGGTGAAGGCAGGCTTCGGATACCGCTTTCATCACACATTCCGGTGTTTCAAAATCTGGTGTTCCTACAGAAAAGTTGTAAATCTTCTTTCCCTGTTTTTGCAATTCTTTCTTTTTCTCATCTAAAATCTGAAAAATTCCTGCTTCAAAATTCTTCATTTTCTCTGCTGGTTCAAAATTCATATTTTTATTACTCCTTTGTGTTGTCCTTTATGTAATCAGCTCCAGACTGATTTTTAAGGCATAGTTTACTCTCTTTAAGGTGTTTGTGTCAAGATGGCATACCCGTTCTTTTAGCCGCTGTTTGTCAATTGTACGAATCTGTTCTAATAGTACAACAGAATCCTTTGTAATATCACACTCCGTCGTAGACAGTTCCACATGAGTCGGCAGTTTTGCTTTATTCATCCGGCTTGTGATCGCCGCACAGATTACGGTAGGGCTGTGGCGGTTGCCTGCATCATTTTGAATAATAAGCACCGGACGGACACCTCCCTGTTCGGAACCTACGACCGGGCGAAGGTCTGCATAATAAATATCTCCACGTTTTATCATCATTTTCACTCACTCCATTTTACTTTTCTTTCTAAATGAAGTATTTCCAGCAAACGTCATGAGTATTCTGATGATTTCCTTTGTTTTTTATATTTCTTCTGGAAAATGTTTCCGCTTCAAAATAGTTTCGAGATAATTCGGTAAATCTCCGGCAAGAACACTATAATATCCCTTTTCTTTTGCGGCAGCATCTCCGGCAAGACCGTGACAGTACACACCAAGTCGTGCCGCTGTCAAAATGTCAAGTCCTCCGGCAAGGAAACCGCAGATAATTCCTGTTAATACATCGCCGCTTCCACCAGTTGCCATTCCATTGTTTCCGCTCATATTAATGTATGAAGGTACGCTTCCATCGGACACAATGGTTCTTGCATCTTTTAGCACGATAACATGTCCCTTATCTGCAGTACTTGCAGCCGCTTTTGGCAGATTGCTGCGAATTTCTGCAATTTCTTCTCCAGTTAATCTGGACATTTCTTTCAAATGCGGGGTAAGAATCATCCCGCCTTCATATTCATGAAATAGCTGCCTTAATTCTGTATCTTCTTGTAATAAAGCCGCCAGATTATTAAGCCCATCTGCGTCAATAACAAGCGGTGTCTTTCCTAATGTAAGAACCTGTTTTACTAACTTCCTTGCAAATGCACTCTGTCCAATTCCAGGTCCGATTCCGATAACAGATGCCCACGAAAGAGATTCCGGTAATAGTTCCCATGCCTTTTCTTCCGAATCATAAGTCGTAAGAATCGCCTCTGGAAGCTTTTCCTGCAAAATCACACGATTCTCCTCACAGGAAAAAATGCGTACCAGACCGCTTCCGCTCTTATAGGCCGCTGTTCCACTCAAAAGGGCGGCCCCTGCCATATTTTTGGAGCCGGCAATCAGAAGAACCTTCCCGTAACTTCCTTTATTCGTCCATGCCTTTCTTTCCGGCAAAAGTTCCAGGTCATCTGTTGTGAAAGAAACCATCTGCGGTGCGATTTCTTCAACCGCCTTATTCGGAAAACCGATTTCCTTTACAATGACTTCGCCGCTGACATCTGCCCCTGGATAAAGAAGCAGTCCCACCTTAGGAAGCCCAAAAGTGACCGTTATATCCGCCTCAAATGCAATACCAAGAATCTGTCCGGCAGAGGCATCGACTCCAGACGGAACATCTACCGCAACCTTCAGTGCTTCCATCTGATTCAGGCGCTCAATAACCTCCCTGTGCCGTCCTGCCACTTCTCGCTTTAATCCAACGCCAAAAATGGCATCTACGATAACATCATACTCCTCATCGGGAAACTTCATCAAAAAATCTGCTTCCATCTGCTCTAAAATGTGTTTCTGAATCTGATGGGAATCTGAATCATGTGGAATGACTCCGATTTCATAAAAATCTACGGTATAGCCTTCTTCTAACAGAAGTCTTCCCAGTGCCAGTCCATCACCTCCATTATTCCCTTTTTCTGTAACAATCAGCACCCTGCTATCTGTCGGTATTCTCTCCAAAAAGACTTCCTCTAATGCAAGTGCTGCCTTTTCCATCAAAACGATACCTGGAATCCCTACGTTATTTATACTATACGCATCAATATTTTGCATTTCTTCCCTTGAAGCAACGTAACGCATTATTTAACCTCCTACTTTCTAACAACTATCCCTTTCTTATTCTAAGATACAGAATGCAGCATATTGTTAAACTGCATCGTTCCAGAACATGTTTGAAAAATACTTTCAGCAAGCTTTGCATCACCATCTGTATGCAAACACCCTTTAGCAAAAAGAGATGAAAATCTGTTTCTTACAACACAGCTTCTCATCTCTTCGTTCTCTTCTGCAATATAAACTTTATACTTACTGATTGTGACTGTGGATTCGATAAGACAATGTCATAATACTCTCTGCAAGATGTACATTCTCTACCAGAATCTCTTCTGGAAAATGCAAATCTACCGGCGCAAAGTTCCATAATGCCTTGATTCCCAAATCAACTAACTGTTCTGCAACCTTCGTTGCCTTCGACTTCGGTAATGTCAATGCGGCAATCATTACCTCATGTTCTTTTAAGAATGTTTCCAGCATGTCGATATCATATACTTCCACGCCCCGCACTGTCATACCAATTAATCTTGGATTCACATCGAAAAGCCCGATAATCTTAAATCCATTACTGTCAAAATCCTGATTGTTCGCCAACGCCTGTCCAAGATTACCTGCACCTACGATAATGATATTATTCGTCTTATCCAGTCCAAGAATCTTGCCCATCTCATTATAAAGATACTCTACATTATAACCATATCCCTGTTGACCAAACCCGCCAAAATTATTTAAATCCTGACGAATCTGGGAAGCAGTGACGTTCATTCTCTGACTCAGTTCCTTAGAGGAAATACGAACAACATTATTCTTCAGTAAATCTCCAAGATACCGATAGTACCGGGGCAATCTTTTTATCACTGCCGGAGAAATAGACTTTTCACTTCCTGATTTTACAACTGTTTTACTATCTGGCATAAGTTCCTCCCTTTGATAAAAAATTCCCATTCTTAAGCTCTAATGAATCAATTATATACAAAAATTCTTTTAATGTCAAATAAGATTGTTAAAAATTATAACACTTATTTACTTATTTTTTCTTTCATGATAAAATACATCAGAAATATTTCTACTTTATAATAATGCAACAACAATATAACTAGTTTGGAGGTTATTATGATTTTAGCCTGTCAGAAAATCGAAAAAGCATTCGGCGGCAAATCCGTATTAAATAATGTTAATTTTTTAATTAATGAAGGGGAAAAAGCAGCAGTTATCGGTATTAACGGTGCCGGAAAAACTACCCTTTTTAAAATCATTACTGGAGAATATGAGGCAGACAACGGAGAAGTTATTTTCCAGAAAGGCTCTACCTACGGTTATTTATCTCAGGTTATTGATGTAAGCTCTCATCGCAGTATTTATGAAGAGATGCTCGATGCCAAAAAAGAGATTATCGAGATGGAAAAAAAGATTCGCCAGCTTGAAAAGGACATCAGTACCTTATCCGATGAAGCATTAGAAAGTGCAATGGAAAGCTATTCCCGCCTGACAGACCGTTTTGAAAAAGCAAACGGCTATGCCTGGAAAAGTGAAATCACTGGCGTATTAAAGGGACTTGGATTTGATGAAAGCCAGTTTGCCACACCAATCCATACACTTTCCGGTGGTCAGAAAACCCGTGTCGCATTAAGCCGTATTCTCTTAATGCACCCGGATCTGATTTTACTCGATGAGCCGACCAACCACCTTGATATGGAATCCATTCGCTGGTTAGAGACTTTCCTTTCTAACTACCGTGGTGCCGTTTTAATCGTTTCCCACGACCGTTATTTTATCAACCGTACTGCGCACCGCATTCTGGAGCTTTCCGGCGGCACGCTGCACCAATATCTGGGCAATTATGATTATTACCTGGAGAAGAAATCCCAACAGGGCGCTTCTACAGAGTCCGCAGCCTTCGGCACTTTAGCTACGTCTGCTGCCTCTGCAGCTTCCACAGAAAGCTCTGCCTCAAAGCTTTCCTGGCAGGCACAAAAGGAAAAGGAAGCCCAGCGCCGCAAAAAAGAAAATGCCCTGAAAAAATGCGAAGAGCAGATTGCTTCCCTCGAAGAGCGGGATAAACAGATCGACCTCGAAATGAGCGATCCCAAAATCGCAACCGACGTTGCCGCATTGCAGAAGCTCTCCCGCGAAAAGGATGAAATTGCAGACAAGCTCATGGAGCTGATGGAGGAATGGGAACAGCTGAGCGAGTAGAATGTCTCCGCGATCTTTCGCCTGCAGTGTATAAAACCTTTGAATTATACGGAAATAAAAAAAGAGCCGTGGACCTGATTTTCAGGAATCTTCGGCTCTTTTATTTATTATTCATGACAATAGAATGCTCGCAGAGCGTGCATTCTATTGTTTTTCTTCAGCACCAGCTTCTTTTCGATGAAAATCTTTCTCGTGATAAAGTTATAAACCATTACCACGCCGGTTGCAAACGGCTTAACGATGATGTAGGAACGGCTCCAGAACGGGTCGAGAACCATCGTGCCGAGCTTTAAGACGACATTGTTTAAGATCAGACCGCCGACTGCAAAAATGAAAAAGACGGCGAACTGCTTGCCCTGGTTTGCTTTTTTGTCCGTATCGAATACAAAAAGAATGCTCAGAATA
>ERZ826220.2992-NODE-2992-length-13633-cov-3.507733_pt1 | contig 13633 bp, 13 predicted proteins | sample MGYA00519927_ERZ826220 | MGnify/ENA primary metagenome ERZ826220 (study PRJEB31778, sample SAMEA3449225) | human gut metagenome | biome: human gut; feature: human-associated habitat; material: faeces | place: United Kingdom | collected 2010/2012 ...
CAGCGGGCTTTGGCGACCCGCTGCAGGCGTCCCAGCTGACGGTCTGCTTTGCGGACGGCCACGAAGCCAAGTTCGGCTTTGTCGGGCAGAAAGACCTGTTTCAGGTGGCAAACGCTATCAGCGCCCGCATCCTGTAAGAAAAATTATGAACCGAAGCCGCTGCACAAGGGTTTGTGCGGCGGCTTTTTTTACGCATTTTTGCGGCTGGTTGTATACAAAACGCATGAAAATTTGAAACAAAACGCAAAACAATGTGCCAAAATAGGCGAAAAACTGAGAAACGCAAAACTTTGTGCCACAAGATAAAAACATGATTGACATTTTGTTTCGTCTCGCGTACAATTCGGGGCACAAGGCAGTCCCGCTGCTGCGGGACAAAAAAGCACGAATACAGGTATATTGTCGCATTGCGGCAAAAAGAATGGGAGGACCTTACCATGTCAACCAAATTTTCCCGTAAAACGTTCCTGAAGGGCAGCGTTGCCGGTCTGGGCATGATGGCGCTCAACGTGTGCACCGCCGGGGCAGCCTCTGCTGCCGAGCCCGCAGCCGCCGCAGCGGAGGATACCAACTCCCTGAACCTCGTCCCTAAAAAGGCGGCCTCGGTCAAGGTGACCAGCCGCGGCAGCGTGAGCGGCGGCTGGCAGGGCGAGCCGGTGTTCCCCAACTGGAAGGGCTACGTCGACGATACGCTGGCCATGAACCACATGTACACCTTTGTGGGCTACGCAGGGCAGGGAACGCTGTGCGTGGAGCCCGAGGCGGGCGTGACCGGCTTTAACCTGTTCGTCAATAACCGCCAGATCAACACCGCTGCCATGGCGGCAGGCGGCGTGTGGAACGTGGACATTTCCGGCCAGACCATCAACGGCCGCAACACCATTCAAGTGGGCGGCATCCGTCCCCGCGGCAAAAAGGTGACCGTGCGGGTGGGCTACCCCACCGTGCAGGAGGGCAGCCTGCAGGACGTGGGCATCGACCGCGATGCACTGGAGCTGTTGGAGCAGATCATTCAGGCAGACGTGAACAACGGCTTCCCCAGCGCACAGATGGCCATTGTGAAAAACGGCAAGCTGGTGTATCAGAACGCATGGGGCAAGGTGAACTCCTATAATCCGGACGGCACCCCCAAGACCGACAGCCCGGCTGTGACCAACGATACCCTGTACGATCTGGCCTCCAACACCAAGATGTACACTGCAAACTACGCATTACAGTACCTCGTCACGCAGGGCAAGGCCAATTTGGACAGCCGTCTGGTAGACCTGCTGGGCAGCGCCTTTGTGGAGGACACCATCGACATTACCTACAACGGCTACGAGAACCCGGGCCTGAAGGTCAACAAGCAGTGGAAAGCAGAACTGACCCTGCGCGATATCCTGCGCCTCATTGAGGCCATGCGCGAGCACCCGAACGCGCTGGTGCTCGGTTCACGCGAATTTACCGGCGACGTGCCGTTCAAGAGCCGCTGGGGCAACCGAATCACCCGGTTTGTGTATGCGCTCGCCAGCGGCGTGCACGTTTCCGATACGCAGACCGGCCTGCGCGGCTTGCCCGCCTGCGCCATCCCGGCGATGATTACCATCGACGGCGAGCGGTATGAATACGAGATGAACGTGCTGCTCAAACTGCGGGATATGAAGCTCGGCGTGTTCGAAGTGCCGATTGAGACGATCTACATCGACGATAATTCCGGCAGCCACTTCAACCCCGTGCGCGACGCGATCCGCATCTACGCGGTCATCTTCAAATACCTGTTCTCGTCGGTCACGTCCTTCGCGGTGGATTATCTGCTGTACTGGCTGTGCCTCGGCGTGTTCAAATTCGCGCCGCTGATCAGCTACGCGCTGGCGCGGCTGGTGTCCTCGCAGGTGAATTATCACCTCAACAAGCACACCGTCTTCTCCGGCCGCGGCGGCAGACATTCGATGGTCAAGTATTACGCGCTGGCCGTCGTGCAGGGGCTTCTGGGCGCGGGGCTGGTGCAGGTTTTGCCGACCGTGCTGCCGATCTCGGCGGCGGTGGTCAAAATCCCGGTCGATCTTCTGCTCTTTGCGGTCAGCTACTTCATTCAGCGCGACTTTGTGTTTGATAAATGATGCGTGAAAAAAGCAGGGCGCGGCGGCGTGTGCGCACGCGCGTCGCGCTTTTTTTGAGCCTCGCTTCGCTGGCGGGGCTGTATCTGATTCGTCTGCTGGGGGCGGCGCTGCACGCGGCGGGGCTGTCCGCCGTGGCGCTTTCGACGGCGGGCACGCTGCTGTGCTTTCTGTTGCCCGCGCTGGCGGGGTTGTTTCTGCTGGACGGCGACCAGCACGGCCTGATTGCGCTGCGGGCGCTGAGCGCGCAGCATGCGCTGTGTCTGGCGGCGGCGGGGGCGCTGTTCGTCGGCCCGGCGGCGCTTTTGGCCGAGCTTCCGGGCGCGGCGCTCCGGCTCTGCGGCGCGGAAACGGCGCAGGCGGCGGCCGTAACGCCGGATTCGGCGCTGTTTCTGCCGATGCTGCTGCAAAGCGCGCTGCTCGCGCCGATTTGCGAGGAACTGTTCTTCCGCGGCTACCTGATGGGGGCGTTCGCCAAGGCGGGTCGGGGCAGGGCGATTGCGGCGGCGGCGCTGCTGTTCGCGGCGGCGCACGGCGTTGACGCGGCGTTTCTGCCGCGGTTTCTGCTGGGCTGTTTGCTGGGCGGCATGGCGCGGCGAACCGGGTCGATCCTCGCGCCGATGCTGATGCACGGCTGTTACAACGCGGCGGTGCTGCTGCTCGGCTTTGCGGGCGCTTCGTTTGCCGGGCGCTCGCTGCTCTTCTGCGCGCTGGGGCTGCTGAGCGCGGTGCTCTGCTTCGCCATGGTCGCGCGCGTGTACCTCGCGCGGGCGAACCGCGCGCCGGTCGTATGGGGCGGCGCGCTGAGCCGAAAGGAGACGGCGAAGTTGGCTGCGGCCGTGCTGGCGGTGATCGCCGCCGCGGTGGTGACGGAGGTGACAAAGCCGTGAACATGGCGCTGATCTGCATGGGGCGGCTCAAGGAAAAATACTGGCGCGACGCGGCGAACGAATATGAAAAGCGGCTCTCGCGGTTCGGAAAGTTCGAAGAAATCGAGCTGCCGGATCTGCCCGAGCCCGCGAACAGCTCGCCCGCCGTCGAGGCGCAGATTTGCGAAAAAGAAGGACGGGCGATTTTGCAGAAGGTGCGCGAGGACGATATCGTCATCGCGCTGTGCATCGGCGGAAAACAGCTCGATTCCGTGCAGCTTTCCGAAAAGCTGACGCAGTTTGGCGATACCGGGCGGCGGGTGGTGTTCATCATCGGCGGCTCGCTGGGGCTTTCGCCGCAGGTGGTCGCGCGGGCGAATTTCAAGCTGTCGTTTTCCCCGATGACCTTTCCGCATCAACTGGCGCGCGTGATGCTGCTGGAGCAGACCTACCGCGCGATGAAGATTGCGGCGGGGGAACGGTATCACAAATAAAATTCGGATGCGTCAATCGTTTCCGATAGACAAACGGACGGGCGGAACCCGCGAAGCGCGGGCGCGGCCCAAGAGAAGGCAAGAGCATGCGGTATGATTTTGAATTGGTCGGCAAGATTGGCTCGATGGCGCTGATTCGCCGCGAGGACGCCGACATCGATTACAACATTTTTTCCCGCCTGGGCAGCGAGCTAAAGCCGGGCATGATCTGGGTGACGAGCGGCGCGGCGGAGATCGGGCGGCTGGATTACATCAAGCGCACGGGGCACGAGCTGACCTGCGACAGCGTGGACGCCAAGACGGATTACGCGGCGCAGGGGCAGAGCATCCTGATGGAGCAATACCGCCACTTCGTCCGGCCGGAATACTCCGTGCGTCAGGTGCTGGTGGAGCACCAGCATTTCAACGACCCGGAGAAGCGCGAGCACATCCGCAAGCTGTTTCTGCGCGCGAAGGAGCAGGGCGCAATTCCGATCGTCAACTACAACGACCCGGTTTCCGACGAGGAGAACCGCAAGTGGGAGCTTTCCAACCTGCGGCGCGAGCACCGCGAGGTGCACGAGTGCGTGGATAACGACGAGACGGCGGCGGTCATCGCGGGGCTGGTGACGGCCAGAACGCTGCTCATTATGACCTCAACGGAGGGCATTTACGCCGACCCGAAGGACCCGAAGACGCTGATTCGCGACGTGGAGGCCCGAACGCCGGAGGAGATGGAGCGCAAAATCCGCGAATTGCAGACGTACTGCATGGGCGCGTCCCGCGCGGGCGCGAACGGCGCGCACGCCAAGCTGGAATACGCGCTTGGTCCGGCGATGCGCGGCACGACGGTGATTATCGGCCATGGCCGCCATCGCATCAGCGACCTGCTGGAGGGGCGCGTCGCCTGCACGAGAATCGGGCTGGCGTGACGGCGCGCGCCCGCGGCATAAAACACAGAGGGTTTGAACGCGCCCTTTTGAGGCGCGGCGAAGAAAAGAGGAAGATCATCCATGAAGGCGAATTACCATACGCATACGGCACGCTGCGGCCACGCGACGGGCACGGACGAGGATTATGTGCTGGCGGCGATTGAACAGGGGTTTGACGAGCTGGGCTTTTCGGATCATGTGCCGTGGCCGTATCAGGACGGATACACGCACCCCAGCGTCCGCATGCGCGTGGATCAGATGCCGGGGTATCTGAACAGCGTCCGCGCGCTGGCGGCGCAATACAAGGATAAGATTCACATTCTGACCGGCTTTGAGTGCGAATATTTCCCGGATTACATGAATTGGCTGGCGGACATGCGGGCGGAAAACCATCTGGATTACCTGATTCTGGGCAACCACTTCGACCACGACGACGAATACGGCATGTATTTCGGCAATATCCGAACGGCGGCGCAGCTCCGCCGCTATGTGGATTCGGCGGTGAAGGGGCTGGAAACGGGGCTGTTTTCGTATCTGGCGCACCCGGATCTGTTCATGCGCGACTACGGCAAGCCGTTTGACGAAAACGGCCGCGCGGCGGCCAAGGAGCTGTGTCAGGCCTGCAAGGCGCTGGATATCCCGATGGAATACAACCTGCACGACCGCTTTCTCTCGCCCGTCACGCACAGAAGGAGCTACCCCGACGCGCATTTCTTTGAAATCGTGCGTCAGGAGGGCGTGCGTGTGCTCATCGGCGTGGACGCGCACGAGCCGGAGGAAATCCGCAACCCGGCGCAGTGGGCGCTGGCCTCGCGCGAGCTGGAGCCGTTCGGCGCGCTGTTTGAGGATCACCTCTGCCTGTGAGTGACCCGCGCGCAAAAAGAGTTGACAGGCGCGCCGCGTTGGCGTATGCTTGAGAAAACACACGCGGGAGGTTTGAAAACATGGGTTTTTTGGATAAATTGCGCGCCTCCATGGCCAGATTCATGAGCGGGCGCTACGGCGCGGATCAGCTCAGCATGGCGATGGTGATCGCGGCGCTGGTCGTTTCGATTCTGGGCACGTTCACCGGCGCGCGGGCGGTCGCGATGGTGCTTTCCGACGCGCTGCTGATTGTCGCGTTTTTCCGCATGCTCAGCAAGGACAGGTATCGCCGGGCGCACGAAAACGAGGTCTACCTGAGCAAGACCGAGGGGGCGCGGCGCGGCTTTACGGAGTGGCTCAACCGGGTGAAAAACGGCAAGAAATACCGCTATTTCACCTGCCCGAAGTGCAAGCGCCGCCTGCGCGTGCCGCGCGGCGTGGGCAGCGTGACCGTCACCTGCAAAAACTGCGGCGCAAAATTTGATAAAAAAGCGTAAACAACAAAGGAGCTGTCACGAAGAAAACGAGCGACAGCTCCTTTTGCTTTCCATGCGTCAGCCAAAGGGAGGAATGACATGAAGGTTTTTTCAAGAAAAAACGCGCTGCTGCTGGCGGCGCTGCTGATCGCGCTGGCGGCGGCCTGCGCGTTTGCCCTCAGCCGCGCACAAACGGCCGTCATGCTGGAAGAGACGGCGCTTGCGCCCGACGCCGAGCGGGATGCGATGACCGTCAGTCTGGAAGCGACCGAGGATCTGCGCACGATCAAGGGCGAAATGCGCCTGACGGCCACCAACCGAACGGGCGGCGATCTTTCGGAAATCGTGCTGCGCGCATACGCGAACGCGATTCAGCCGGGGAGCGTGACGCTTTCGGATGCGACGGTGAACGGTGAGCGCGTGCCCGTCAGCGCGGACAGCGACGATCCCTCCGTCTGGCGGATTGAAACGCCTTGGCGCGCGGGCGAAACGGCGGAGGTCTGCTGGCGGGTCTCCCTGATTGTGCCGCGCGGGGAGGGCGAGATCGGACGGACGGATGATAGCGCGCTGCTCATCGGCGCGCTGCCCACCCCGGCGATGTGGGAAAACGGCGCGTGGCGCACGGACGGCTATGACGAACTGGCCGGGACGAGCTACGGACAGGCGATGGATGTGCGGCTGACGCTGACCGTGCCAAACGGCGTGCAGGCGGCGTTTGGCGGCGCGTGGGTCGGCGAGCGGGACAACGGCGACGGCACCCGAACGCTGACGATGCAGCTTTCCGGCGCGCGGGAGATTTCCTTTGCGCTGCGCGCGAAGGGCGCGATGCGCCAGACGACGGTGGACGGCGTGCTGGTGACGGCGCTCGCGCAGAACGCGCGCACCGCGTCGCGGCTTTTGGATATCACGGCGGACGCGCTGGAGGATATCGGGCAGCTGGGGCTCGCCTATCCGTTCCCGTCGCTGACGGTGGCGCAGGCGAAGACGGCGCGCGCGGACGGGGCGGTTGGCTCGGCGCTGATCGCCGTCGATGCGGACGCGAAGACCGACGCGCTTCTCTCGCGGGTGACGCGGCTGTGCGCCCGGCAGATTTTCGGCGTTCAGGTGGAAAACGACCCGTGGAACGCGCCGTGGCTGAGCGAAACGCCGGCCTCCTGCGTCGAGCTGATGGCCTATCGCCAGCGGGAGGGCGAGGCGGCCTATGAAAAGCGGTTCTACGGCGAAATCGAAATCGCGACCCGGCTGACGAGGCCGCGGGGCGTGACCATCGGCGCATCGACGGAGCGCTTCGGCGGCGACGGCGAGATGACGCAGGTGCTGCGCGACGCGGGCGCGGCGGGGCTGATGGGGATCGAGCAGGCCGTCGGTCAGGCGGCATTCCTCAGCGCGCTGCAACGCTATGCCGAGCAGAACGCGGGCGGGGTCGGCACGCTCGAAGCGTTCGAGGCGGCGCTCGAGGAGGCGACCGGGAGCGATTGGAGCGGCTATCTGGCGGACATGCTCGCGTCCTGACGCGCGGGCAAGGCGAGCAGGAGCAGCAGCGCCGCGCAGAGCGCGCCCAGAATGGGGTAGCCGCTTTGCACGATGCGCCCGAAGCCGACGCGCGCCAGCGCCGCGCAGAGCAGGGCGCTGAGGATCAGCCGCGCGCCTGCTTTCAGCCCGCGCGGCAGGAGGTTGGCCATCGCGCAGAGCATGGCGCAGAGCGTGGAGAGCGCCGCGGCATACAGGCAGAGGGCGACGAGCAGATAGCCGCCCGACCCGAGGCGGCGGCTGAGCCAGACGAAGGGGAGCGGCTGCATCGCGACGCTCTGAAGGTGCCTTTGGCAGACGAGCATCCCCAGCGTCAGCAGCAGACCGAAGAGCAGGACGAGCAGCGCGACGCAGGCGCGGCGTTTTCGCGCGGAAAGCGCCAGCAGCGTCGGCAGCGCGCCCGCCATCATGGCGGCGTTCAGCGCGGCATAGAGCGCCCCGTCCAGCGCGGCGCGGAGCACCCGGTCGGGCGGCCCCGCCGGAAAAAAGCAGGCCTCGCCCTCCGGCAGACACAGCAGGCGGACGAGCAGAACGGGCGTCAGCGCGCAGAGCGCCCCGCCGACCGCCGCCAGACCGCGTGCCCCACGCGCGGCGAGCCAGACGGCCAGCGGCAGCGTGATGAAAAAACCGGCGGCATAGGCCGGGCGGATCGGCCAGACCAGCGCGGACAGCTCCGCGCAGGCCGCCAGCATCGCGCCGCCCGTGACGGCGGAGAGCAGGAAAAACAGCGCCGTGCAGACCCCGCCGACGCGCGCGCCGAAGCGCGACGCGCACAGGCCGGGAAGGCCGGTCTGCCCGGCGGCGGACAGGCGCTCGGCCAGACAGAGGAACAGCGCGGCGAGCGCCGCCAGAGAAAAGGCGACCGCGACGAAGCCCATCGCGCCGTGCGCGGCGAAAAAGCGCACGATTTCCCGGCCGGAGGCAAAGCCCGCGCCGACGACGCTGCCCAGCAGCGCCAGCGCGCAGCAGAGGATGTCCATAAAAGCCCTCCCTTCGATTGAACGCGGTCATAGGTATGAGGAAGCCGGGGAAAAAAGAAGGCACGTCTTTCCTTTTCGGGGGATTAGCGGTATAATGGTTCAATCACCGGGCGAAAAGGACGGTATCGGCGTTCGGGGGCGGCGCTCCCGGCGCGACTTCAAAAAAGAAAGCTGGAAAAATCATGCAGCGGTATCACTTTTGTGAAATTGATCTGGCGGCGATCCGCCACAATGTCGGCGTGATGAAAAGCCACATTGCGGGCGGCGCGCGGTTTTTGGCCGTCGTCAAGGCGGACGCATACGGACACGGGGCGGTGCCTGTCGCGAAGGCGGCGCTGGAGGCGGGGGCGGATATGCTGGCTGTCGCCATCCCCGAGGAGGGCATTGAGCTGCGGGAGGCGGGCATTGCCGCGCCGATTCTCGTGCTCGGCGGCATCGAGGAGAGCGCGGCGGAGGCCGTCGTGCAAAACGATTTGACGCAGGTGGTCTTCGACGAGCGCCGCATCCGCGCGCTGGCGCAGGCGGGGCAGAAGCTCGGCCGATGCGCGAAGGTGCACCTCAAGCTGGATACGGGCATGAACCGCATCGGTGTGCGCACGGCGGAGGAAGCGCAGGCGCTGACGCGGCTGATCGACAGCCTGCCCGGCGTGGCGCTGACCGGCTGCTTTACGCACATGGCGACCGCCGACGAGCCGGATCCCACCGGTACGCTCCGGCAGATCGAGCGGTTTGAGGCGCTGCGCAAGGCCGTCAAGGCGGTGCACCCCGGCGAAATCATCTGCCACGGCGCGAACACCGCGAGCATCTTCCGCTATCCGCAGCTTCATGCGGACATGGTGCGCGGCGGGCTGGCGCTCTACGGCTATCCGCCCGTGCCGGAGGCGACGGGCTTGCAGCCCGCCATGCGCTGGGTGACGCGCGGCATATACGTCAAGACGATTGCGCCGGGCGACCGCGTGAGCTACGGCGGGACGTTCGTGGCGACGCGGCCGACGGTCGTGATGACCCTGCCCGTCGGCTATGCGGACGGCTATCGCCGGGGAATCTCGGGCAAGGGCTGCGTGCTCGTGCGCGGCCGGCGCGCGCCGATTCTGGGGCGCGTGTGCATGGATCAGATGATGGTGGACGTCACGGACATCCCCGGCGCGCGGGAGGGCGACGAAGCGGTGCTGCTCGGCCGTCAGGGGGATGAGCAAATCGACGCGGAGGAAATGGCCGCGTGGCTGGATACGATCAGCTACGAGGTGCTCTGTTCGCCGAGCAAGCGCGTTCCGCGCGTGTACATTAACGCATGAACAAGGACGAGGTGCGCGGGCAGATGCGCCGGATGCGGCGGGCGCTGAGCGCGGAAGCCCAGCATGAGGCCGAGGAAGCCGTCTTTGCGCGCGTTTCGGCGCTTGGCGCGTATCGGCGCGCGCGGACGGTGATGGCCTATGCCGCCGCGCGGGGCGAGCTGCCGCTGGGGCGTGTTCTCGCCGACGCGCTGGTGGCGGGCAAGACGCTGGTTTTGCCCCGATGCGCGGGCGAGGGCGTGATGCACGGCCATCGGGTGGACGCGCCTGACCGCCTTGTAAAGGGCGCTTACGGCATTTTGGAGCCGGGGGCGGACTGCCCGCGCGTCGAGCCGGGGGAGATCGACCTGATCTTCGTGCCGGGAACGGCGTTTGACGTCCGCGGCCATCGCATCGGGCAGGGCGGCGGCTATTACGACAGATACCTGAACAGAACGCGGGCGGTTCGCGTCGGCGTATGCCACGATTTTGCGCTGCTGAGCGCCGTGCCGAGCGAGGCGCACGACGCGCGCATGGATATCGTGGTGACGCCCAGCCGCACCATCATCATACGGGAGGAAACGACATGAACAGCAAGAAGACGAAAAAGCCCCTCCGCCGCGCGAAGCGCTGGGGCGCGCGCATCTGGCCGATGGCGGGCAGACTGGCCGCGATTCTCGCCGCGGTGACGGTGATGGGGCTGATGTTCAGCGCTTTGCAGGCCGTCGGCTCGATGGTGCTTCGGGCGGTGATTTCGCTGGCGATACTCTCCGGCGTGCTGCTGATGCTCTACAGCGAGGGGCTGACGCGCGGCGTGGCCGACGCGGACGCGAGCCACGCGGCGGATAAGCTCGAAAAGCTGGGCAGGCCGCTCTCGCGCCGGGAGGAGGCCGCCTGCTATCAGCCGATGAAGGCGCTGTGCGCCTGCCTGATCGTGTTCGGTATTCCGCTTGTTTTGGGCGCGTATCTGGCGGCGACGGCCGAGCCGTATACATACGCCCTGCAGGATCTGCCGTCGTGGCTGACGGGCACATACGGCGCGCGCGAGGACGTGATGGCGCCGCTGGCGGCATATGCGCAGACCGCCTCCGTCTCCGCGCGGGACATCATCCGGCTGATCGTGCGGCTGACGGTGCTGATTTACATCAACCTGTTCCCCGACCCGCAGACGATGACGCAGTTGGTGGATCAACTGACGCCGCTGATGGTGCTCAGCTATCCCGCCGCCTGCATGATCGGATATCTGTGCGCGCCCGCCGTGTATGCCAAGCGGCAGAGCATGCAGCGCCGCGCCAAAAAGGCCGCCGTGCGCAAGGCGCAGAAGAAGAGCATGGTTTCCGAGCTGCTGGGCAGCGGCGGCGACGTGCACTACGGCCAGCGCCCGCAGCAGGAGGAGCACAAGAAGAAGGAACTCATCTGACTGCGCCGGGTTGAATTTGACGGTTGCATCTGATATAATAAACGGAGCATAAAGGCTTTTTGGGGAGCCTGCTGTAAGGAGTATGAAGCGATGAGGATCATCGGCGGGGATGCGCGCGGGCGCACGCTGGTCGCGCCGGCCGGGGAAAAGACGCGCCCGACGCAGGATTATGTGCGCGAATCGCTGTTCAACATCATCCGCTGGGATGTGGAAGACGCGCGGGTGCTCGACCTGTTCGCGGGCACGGGCGCGCTGTCGCTGGAGGCGGTCAGCCGGGGCGCGCGCAGCGCGGTGCTGGTGGATACGGACAGGGCGGCCTGCGCGGCCATTAAGAAAAACATGGAGACCTCGCGGCTGGGCGAAAAATGCCGCCTGATCGCGCGGGATTACCGCGCGGCGATGGACGTGCTCGCCGCGGAGGGCGCGCAGTTTGATCTGGTTTTTATGGATCCGCCTTATAAAATGGAGAATACGGGCGAAATGTGCGCGGCACTCTATGACAAGGGGCTGCTCAGCGGCGCGTTTTTGCTCGTGGTGGAGCACAGAAAGGGGCGCGCGCCGATGCTGGATGCGCGCTTTGAGGCTTTTGATCTGCGCCACTACGGCGATACGGAGATCACCTTCGTTCGCCGCGCGCAGCGGGCGGAAGAAGGAGGCGCGTGAATGGATACCCTGCTTTACGCGGGCAGCTTTGACCCGGTGACGCGCGGCCACATGGATGTGATCCGCCGCACGGCGGCGCTTTGCTCGCAGCTGGTCGTCGCGGTGATGCACAACCCGGAGAAGCACGGCTTTCTTTCCGTGCCGATGCGGGTGGAACTGCTGGAGACGGCATGCCGCGAGCTGCTCAACGTGCGGGTCATCGCGCACGGCGGGCTGCTGGTCGATTGCGCGCACGAGGTCGGGGCGCAGGCGGTCATTCGCGGGCTGCGGCCGCTGGGCGATTTTGAAAGCGAATACCAGATGGCGCAGGTGAACCGGAAGCTCGGCGGCGTGGAAACGCTGCTCATCACCACCAGCGACGACTGCGCGAGCATCTCCTCGAGCATCGTGCGTCAGGTGGCGGCCTTCGGCGGGGATATTTCGCCCCTTGTGCCGGAGGGGACGGCCGGAAAAATTCTGAGCGCGCTCTCCGGCCGTCAGGCATAAGAACACCCTACTTTAAGCATATATACAAGGGATTGAATATGGACAATCAACGCAGATATCGCAGACCCAATTCGGATGTGAAGGAGGATAAGATGGATCAGAGGGAGCAGGAGCAGCGCCCCGTGCGCCGCGAATACGGAAGCTCGGCCGCGGCGGACAGCATCGGACAGGCGCGCCGGGTGATCGATCAGCTGGAGGCGCGCATCAACGACGCGCGCCGGGTGCCGATGTCCAAAACCCTGAGCATCGTGGACGCGGGGGAATTGATCGACCTGATCGGCCAGCTCCGCATCGTGCTGCCGCACACCGTGGTGCAGGCGCAGGCGATTTTGGAGCAGCAGAAGCAGATCCTCGGCGAAGCGAAAGCCGAGGCGGACAGAACCGCCGACAAGGCCGACGAAATCTACACCACGACGGTGGAGAAGGCCAAGCAGTTCGAGCAGGAGGTCAAGGCCGACGCGGACGCTTACGACAAGCAGATCCGCCAGAAGGCGCAGGAGGATTCCAACGCGATCATTGAGGACGCGAACACCCGCGCCAACCAGATCATCTTCAGCGCCCAGCAGCAATCCCAAAAGCTGGTGGATGACAACGAAATCACCCGCCGCGCGCAGGCTTACGCCGTGGAGACGCGCGAGCGCGCCGAAAAGGACGCGGACAGCATCTACAACCAGGCCTGCGCGCAGGTGGACAAGATGCTCTCCGGCGCGGCGGCCGCGCTTTCCCGAAGCGCCAGCGAGCTGGCGGCGCTCAGAGACAGTCTGCTGACGCAGGGCAGCGCCCGGCAGCAGGACAGATAAAGGTTGGAGGCAATACCGATGAACGAGAAAAACACGCTTTATATCGTCGTTCCGTGCTACAAGGAGCAGGAGGTGCTGCCGGAGACGAGCAGACGCCTGCGCGAAAAGATGCGCCAGTTGATGGACGAGGGCAAGATCAGCCGCCGCAGCCGCGTGATGTTTGTCAACGACGGTTCCAGCGACAACACGTGGGCGATCATCAGCGAGCTGCACGAGAAGGAACCGGAGATGTTCTCCGGCGTGAACCTCTCCCGCAACCGCGGCCACCAAAACGCGCTGCTGGCCGGTCTGCTGACCGCCGTGAACGACGCGGACATGATCGTTTCGATGGACGCGGATCTGCAGGACGACATCAACGCCATCGACGGCTTCCTGACGAAATACGCCGAAGGCTGCGACGTGGGGTACGGGGTGCGGAACAAGCGGGATACGGATACCCGCTTCAAGCGGACCACCGCGCTGGCGTTTTACCGGCTCATGGGTGCCATGGGAGTGGAAAGCGTCTACAACCACGCGGATTACCGGCTGATGAGCCGCCGCGCGCTGGAGGCGCTCTCCGAATACCGGGAGGTCAACCTTTTCCTCCGGGGGATCGTGCCGCTGATCGGCTATCGGAGCGATTATGTCTATTACGACCGGCATGAGCGGGCGGCGGGCGAGTCGAAATATCCGCTGAAAAAGATGCTCAATTTTGCCGTGGAGGGAATCACCTCCTTCAGCGTCAGGCCGCTGCGGATTATTTCCACCTTCGGTATTATTATCGCCTGCCTGAG